>Ga0187864_10000047_pt1 | contig 132575 bp, 116 predicted proteins | sample June2016WEW_11_4_FD_132985 | JGI IMG/M metagenome (GOLD analysis project Ga0187864, IMG submission 132985) | Peatland microbial communities from SPRUCE experiment site at the Marcell Experimental Forest, Minnesota, USA - June2016WEW_11_40 | ecosystem: Environmental > Terrestrial > Soil >... | reverse complement strand
CTTCGCGAGGCCGACGTAACCAAACTTGCCGCATGACCACTGAACCTTGCCAAAAAAACAAGATGCCACAGCTTTGCAATGCGGAGGACGCAGAGACAGACGCGGAGAAGAAACACAAAAACGGATTTATCTCAGTTCTTCTCAGCGATCTCTGCGTGCTCTGCGGTTAAGTATTGGATTGAAAGGGTGATGATTCATGGGATTACGACGATCCTGAAAAATTTTGGGATTACCTGGGCGAGGGGAAGAGACCACTACCAACAATGAGCGTCACACCCGTTACCGCCCGGCGCGAAGCGATTTGATTTCCCCTTTCCCGCCACCGCGATATAATGGCTGTTTTGGCATCAACCAAGGGTTAACGTCATGCTCGCTGCACCGATGGAAGTTCAGATCGAGACATTGCCGGAGACCGTTGTGGTTCATATCAAGGGGGAGTGCGCCATCACTCTCCAGCCGCTGGAGGCAGTTTTCCTGCGGCTTTCCGCGCAGCGCCCCAAACTCGTGGTGCTGGATCTGGCTGGGGTGACATTCATTTCCAGCATCGGCATGGGGGCGATGCTGGCGTTCCGCCACGGGCTGGCTTCGCACGGCGGACAGGTGCGTCTGGCGGCGGGCCAGCCGCTCGTGCTCGACGCCTTCCGACGCGCCCACCTCTACGACGTGTTCACATTTTTCCCCACCGTCGCCGAAGCCTGCTCCGCATAGTTTGGCTCCGCGCCAAACTCATCGCCTCGTTTTTCCCGGCCGATCGCCGTGATAAAAATCGCCAGCAGGAAGAATGTCGCGGCGGAGATCGCCATGACAGCGCCGTAATCCCAATGTTGCGCCAGTCCCGCTTCCATCTGCACGACATAGCTGGCCAGCAGGTTTCCGCACTGATAGGCGAATCCTGGCATGCAGCCGCGGATGGAATCGGGCGAAAGCTCGTTGATATGCGCGGGGATCACGCCCCAGGCGCCCTGCGTCATGAATTGCAAAACGAACGCCCCCAGCGCAAGTTTCCCAAGCCCCAACGGCAGCGCCCACATGGGAATCGCCAGCAGCGCGCCGAAGAATGCCATAACGATTGCAAGCCGCCGGCCGATGCGGTCGGAGAGCAAGCCGAAAGCAATTCCGCCGATGATCGCCCCGACCATCGAGAGCGCCGCGAGGTTGGATCGGTCGGTTACGCCCAGGCCGCGGTGACGCTGGAGGAAAGTCGGATAAAGGTCCTGAGTGCCGTGCGACGAGAGGTTCATCATCGTCATCAGCGCGACCAGATAGATGAAGATGGGCCAGTGGGCGGCGAGGCCGCGACCGAGATGCGTCCACGATTCCGCTTTATTTTTCTGCCAGATTTCCGATTCCTGCACCGCGAAACGGACGAAGACGGCGAGCAGCGCCGGCAATCCGCCGATGAAGAACAACGGCCTCCATCCCCAGTGGGGGAAGACGAAGCGATACGCCAGCGCCGCCAGGAGATATCCGACGGCGTATCCCTCCTGGAGGAAACCGGATAGCACGCCGCGCCATTTCGCCGGCACTTTTTCCATGGTCAGCGACGCGCCAACGCCCCATTCGCCTCCCATGCCGATGCCGAACAACGCCCGCAGGATCAGGAATGTCTTGAAACTCGGGGCCAGGCCGGTCAACACTTCGACGACGGAATAAAAGACCAGATCGATCATCAGGGGCAGACGGCGGCCGTATCGATCCGCCAGCAAGCCGAAAATCAGCGCCCCGACCGGCCTGAAGGCCAGGGTCAAGGTGAGGCTCAGGGCCATTTCCCTGTCGGTCTTGTGGAATTCCTTGCCGATGGCGGTGAGGGTCATCACCACCAGGAAGAAATCGAAGGCATCGAGCGACCAGCCCAGGAATCCGGCCAGGACCACGGCAAACGGCCGCCGGGCCGATAGTGGCGGGGCATTGCTCATCGTGGCCGGCAAGACTACCCGCCCGCGGCATTCCCCCGCAAACCGGGGAATCCGCTATACTGTTTCCCCGAGCGAATGGACTTATCCCAAATTCAGTCGAAGGTGGCGGCCGTGGGGACGATGGATTCGGGAACCTCGAGCAGCCTCTCCATCGCGCCGGCTCGCAGCGGCGCGATGTTCTGCCAAACCATCCTGTGGCTTGCCGACCGCTTGCGCAAGCCGCTCTTTGTCGCCATCGCCGCCGCCTATCTTTTGGGCTTTAACGGTCAGTGGCGAATGGGCCCGGATAGCGGGCTATATCTGAACCTGGCGCGAAGCCTGGCCAGCGGCAACGGCTACACCTATCACGGCATTCGCCAGGAGACGGTATATCCCGGCTTCCCCCTGGCGCTGGCGGCGGTGCAGCGCGTTTTTCCCGGTCATCTGATCTTCGCCGCCGACGCCCTCATCCTTGGCTGCGCGCTGGCGGCGCTGGGGCTGATCTATCGGCTGATCCTGCTGGCGTATGATCGACCGACGGCAATCCTCATTACGGCGGGGGTCGCCTTCTCACACCAATTCTTCCGCTACAGCTTCGAGGTCCTCACCGACATGCCGTTCCTCGCCGGAGTTATGGCCGTGCTGGCGGGGCACGAGGCGATATTCGGCTCAAGCTCGCGCCGCGCCAGATGGTGGGATTGGGCGATCCTGGTGGTCGGGCTCATCATCGTGGTCAGCACCCGGCCCACGATGATCGGCCTATTGATCGCGTGGATCCTGGCATTGATCTTCAACGCCATCGCTCGGCGAAACTGGCGCGCCGCCGCCGTGCCCGCCGTGCTCTGCCTCGTCACCGTCGCCTCGTTCCTGCTGTTCGATCCGCGCCGACTGGCCGGACATGGCCCGGCCGGTTTGTATGAGCAATACGCCTTTCATCAGCTCACCCACGATTTGCCCAAAGAGCTGCGGACGACCGCCCTGGGCAATCTCCGCGATCTGCTGCAAGTCACCAGCCCGCGAGCGATCTTCGGAATGGACCTCGTTTACGATTGGCTGAACGCGGTTTTCGGCGTCATTATCCTGATGGCCGGCGTGGCCCTGATCCGCCATCACCCGTTTTGGGGATTGTGGGTCATCATGACTCTTTTGACCCTGATACTGTTGATCTCCGATTACCGTTACATCCTTCAGATCCTTCCGCTGCTGGTGGTGGGCTGGTGGAACCTGCTGCGGGCGATCAACCTTCGTTTGCCGCGGCGCATCGGCAACGGAGTTTTCGCGATTCTGTTGCTGGCGGGCATCATGCTCAACATGGGGCAGGTGGTCGCTTTCATCGTGCACCAGCGGGCACGCCCATTCCTCGCCGATTATCAAGGCGGCCAATTCCAGCCGTATGCCGACATCGCCCGACAAATTCCCAAATTCACCACCGGCCAGGATGTGATCCTCTGTCCCACCAAGCTCGCGCGCATCATGACATTTCTGGCCGATCGAACCTTCTCCGAACCCAACGAGCCGATCACCGCCGCTCCGGGACATCTTTTCGTCATAATCGATCCGAAGGATGTCTACTATCGCCGCTGGCTCGCCGCAATGAATGTATCGCCGCAGGGCGAGGCCCTGGTGACCGTTGCCCGCCTCCGCAGTCCGCTAACCATTTGTCTCTCGCGCGCCCGCATCGATCCCGAGCCGAAATAGGTCCCTTCCCAATGCCCGCCCCGTCGATATCCATCATCACGCCATCGCTCAACGGCGGCGACTATCTCCGCCATACGCTGGACAGCATCCTCTCCCAAACGGGAGACTTCGAGCTGCAATGGCTGGTCATCGACGGCGGCAGCAGCGACGGCAGCGTCCAGCTCCTGCAATCCGTCAGTGACAGCGATCCGCGCCTCCAGTGGATCAGCCAGAGCGACCGCGGCCAGACCCATGCCATCAATAAGGGCCTGGCCATGGCCAAAGGCGACATCGTCGCCTGGATCAATTGCGATGATCTATATGCCCCGGGTTCTTTGGCAATTGTAGCAAAAGCATTCGAGCAGGCGCCTTCGGCCCAGTGGCTGGTGGGGCGGTGCGAAATCATCGACGGCGACGGCCACGTCGCGCGCCCAAGCGTCACCGATTACAAAAATCGCCGATTGCGATCTTTCAGCTACAAATCGCTCTTGCGCATGAACTTCATCAGCCAGCCCGCGGTTTTCTGGCGACGGTCATTCGGATTGTCGGTCGGCGAATTGGACGAGTCGCTCTATTGGACGATGGATTACGACCTATGGCTGCGGATGGCCCAGCGTTGCCCGCCGCTGGTGATCGATTCTACGCTGGCCCGCTTTCGCGTGCATGATTCCAGCAAATCGCGTGGCGGTTATCGCGAACAATTCGCCGAAGGATATCGCGTGGCGTGCCGGTACGCCGGCGATGACCCGCTGAGCCGCTGGCTCCATCGCCTCAACGTCGAAAAAATTGTCTGGGGTTATCGCGTCATGCGAGCGCTGGGGCGATAGCGGTCCGAGCTGCCAAGATGGGCAACTTGCAAAAAAACGTTGCCATTTCGGCGCTTGGAAACCAGAAAAGGTATAGCCGAACACGCCAAGACCTGTTAGGGTGTGCAGAAGTGGCTGGCGACGTTCGTCGGCCAAGTTCATATCGGAAGTTCCGGCCAAAAGAGGAGGGATGCGATGAGGGCTTCAAGGGAACGGATGGACACTGGCGGATTGGGTCGTGGCAAATCTGAACCACTGTGTGAAGCAACGAGGTGCAAATCAGGCCAACGAAATCGTCGTTGGTTAATGCGCTGTCTGCGAGCCGTTTTGCCCGTGAGCGTTGTTCTGGCGGCTACCCAACTCGCATCGGCGGATAGTATTTCCTGGCAGGATGGCGTTGGCGATTGGTTTAACGCCAGCAACTGGTTCGATCAAAGCAACGGGTTGAGTCAGGTGCCTGGTGGCGGGGATCACACGTATATCGAAAATGGCGGCACAGCGCAGATTTCCAGTGGCAGCGCCGCCGCCTACAATCTTCATTTGGATCCTGGGGAAGTCAATTTGTCAGGTGGCTCGCTCTCGGTCGGTGACACCGAGTACGTGGGCAGTTCCGATACAGGGACTTTCAACCAAACCGGCGGCACAAACACCCTCACTTCGAGCGGGTATGTCCTTCAGGTCGCTGCCTTAGCCGGCTCGACAGGCACTTATAACCTTAGCGGCACGGGCTTACTCTCGAGCAATGGCGAGGAGTCGGTGGGCAATGGCTACCCTAGCGGCGGCGCCAGCGGAACCTTCAATCAGACTGGCGGCACAAATGCCCTCAATGCCGGTGCTTCCCTCTCTGTCGGCAGTGATCCGGGCGCTGTAGGCGTATACATCCTCAGTGGCGGAACAAACACGATCAGTTCCAGCGGCAATCTCTCGATCGGTACTAGCAGTGGTACAACGGGCACCTACAGCCTCAGCGGCACTGGCTTGCTTTCGGTCGCCGGCATCGAGTTCGTGGGCAATAACGGTACAGGAACCTTCAACCAAACCGGCGGCACAAACACCCTCACTTCCAGTGGGGATGTCCTTCAGGTCGCTGGCACAACCGGCTCGACGGGCACTTATAACCTTAGCGGCACCGGCTTGCTCTCGAGCAATGGCAGCGAAGACGTGGGCGATGGATACTCTAACGGCAACGTTAACGGAACCTTCAATCAGACCGGCGGCACCAACGCCCTCAACGCCGGCGCATCCCTCAATGTCGGTGTTTTTGGCAGCGGCGCATACAACCTCAGTGGCGGAACAAATACCATCGCGCCCGGCGGCTTTCTCCGCATCGGCACCGAAAGTGGCTCAATAGGCACCTATGCCCTCAGCGGCACCGGCTCACTCTCAGTCGCCGGAACTGGATACGTCGGCTACATCGGCACCGGCACATTCACGCAGAGCGGGGGAACAGCGTCGTTCAGCGGCTCGGACAGTAATGGCAACGGCCTCAGCATCGGCGATCAAACCGGCGACCGAGGCGTCTTGAATCTCAGCAGCGGAAATCTCAACGTCGCGGCCAACGAGACCGTGGGTAACAACGGGTTTGGCACGTTCATCCAGAGCGGCGGCTCGAACACGGCTGGCAGCGTCTACCTCGGTCACAGTAGCGGTGCGACCGGTACTTACGCGCTTAGCGGAACCGGCTCACTCAGCGTCGGCGGTACTGAATACGTCGGATTCTCGGGCAACGGCACATTCACCCAGACCGGCGGCACGAATACGCCGACTTACCTCAACCTTGGTGCTCAAACCGCAAGCTCGTCGGGAGTCTACACGCTACAAAACGGCTCACTCAATGTCAGCGGTTATGAGTATTTGGGAGGCATCGGCATCGGATCCTTCAATCAAAGCGGCGGCACAAACGCAACTGCCGAAATTGATCTGGGTCGTACTGCCAACTCTTCCGGCACCTACAACCTCAGTGGCACCGGCTCTCTTTCCGTCAGTGGCAATGAGTTCGTAGGCTACAACGGCACCGGCAACTTCACCCAGACCGCTGGGACAAACATGGTGACAGGGGCGCTGACACTCGCGGCGAATACGGGATCAACCGGGACTTATAACCTGCAAGGCGGAGCGTTGACGGCCGCGGCGATTTCTGTCAACAGCGGCGGCAGTATCACACTAAGCGGAACGGGCACAATTGCTGCCGGTTCATTGACTCAAACCGGCGGGACACTAAGTGCAACTTCGCTGTTGCTCGGCCCCGGTGGTATTGGATCGTACGGCTTATCCGGGGGCAGCGCGTCGGTGAGCGGCAACCTGCAGGTCAATGCCGGCGGCAGCTTAACCCAGAGCGGGTCCGGCTTGCTCACAGCCGGGTCGATCACCCTGGCCGGCGGCACAATCATTCAAAACACGATCGGGTCAATCTTCATCGTCTCTTTGACCGAAACCGGCGGGACGCTGGTCGAGGATGTTGGCGTCACGGTCGATCCCGGATCGGTGCTGAATCTTCAGGGAGGGGGCCTGACTATCAATAACGGAGCGACATTGAACAACGTTGGCACGTTCAACCAAACCTCCGGCACGCTGACGGAGAACGGTGCGTTCGTGAATAGCGGCGCAGCGACCTTCAGCGGAACACAGAGTTGGGGCCCGGCCAGCGTATTCGTGAACCTGGCAGGCACGGCGACGTTCAATAACGCGATCAATCCGGGCGGCGTCGGACCCGTCATCGTCGTAACGGGCGGAAACGTCATTTACAATGGCGGTAGCCCGCAAATACAGCAAGCCACCGTGTCAGGCGGAACGCTCAGCCTCACCAACGGCGGCGCGTTGACCGTATTAGGCGCCTTAAAGATCGAGGGTGGCGATCAAGTGCAGCTTAGCGGCGGTTCTCTCACCGTCGGCGCGCTGACGATTAATGGCGCGGGCGTGCTAAACGTGACCAACAATCACTTTTTCGTCAACTACGGTTCCGGCCCCGATCCCATCAGCACCATCGCGGGATACTTGGCGAGCGGCTACGCCGGCGGGGCTTGGAACGGTCCCGGGATCATGTCCACCGCGGCCCAGAGCAATCCTAGTTATGGCATCGGCTATGCCGATTCGGCCGACACCGGCAACCCCGCCAACCTCGCCGCCGACCAGATCGAAATCAAATACACCCTGCTCGGCGATGCGACTCTTACCGGCACGGTCACCGGCGCCGACTTCACCATCCTGGCCACCCACTTAGGCAAGCAGGTGTCGGGGTGGGATCAGGGTGACTTCTATTACACCGGCACGGTCACCGGCGCCGACTTCACCGCCTTGGTCACCAACCTCGGCAAGGAGGCCAACGGGGGCGATGTGGTGTTGCCCGCGAGCGTTTACGCTGCGGTCGATGCCTTCGCGGCCGCCAACGGTTTGATGGCCGATGTGCCGGAACCGGCAATGACTGGGCTGTTGGCTTTGGGCATCGTTGGCGCGCTGGTCCGCCGCCGGAGATAATCACCGCTGCGTCACGCCGGTCTTCCGCGGCTTTCCGCCGCGGCGGGGGCCGGATACTCCTCTTCCGGCTCTTCAGACCGCGGCCGGTCCGTGATCCCTTCCTTCTCCATCATGATCCCCACGATCTGCGCCAGCGTCGAAATCCTCCGGTCCTGAAGGCTGATGATCGTCAGCATCTCAAAAATCACCAGGATCAGAAACGCCGCGATGCACAGCATCGATATGGTGTGATAGTCAATGTGCAGTTGCTCCGAAACCCACCACAATCCCGCCGGCCAGATGGATAGCGCCAAAAATGGCAATCCGGTTAGGATGAACATCAGCATGTGCCGTTCCTTCAGCCGGTAGGTGCGCATCCGCCGCACCGCAACCATCAGGACGGTCGTTCCGAAACACAGAAGAATGATCCGGGGCATCATAAGAACACCTCACGCACGTTCACGGTAAGCCGAGCTTGTCGCTGGGCCAGGGTTGGCGAATCATGTCCAGGAAAAGACAAACGCTCACTTTCAGCACGTAGAACAATCCATGCGCCAGGCTGATGCTGCTCCTGCCGTACATTCGCCGGCGCATCCGCACTGGGATTTCGATGACCTTGTATTTGGATCGATGCAGCAGGAGCACGACTTCCGGCTCCGGATAATCTTCCGGATACCAGTGCGCATAGGCGCGGATCACTTTCTTGTTCACGGCGCGGAATCCGCTGGTGCAATCGGTTATTTTCAATCCGCACAGACATCGAATCCACGCGCTGAGCACGCGGATGCCGGTCATGCGCGACAGCGACGGCACAAAGCTCGTCGGCACCATGAAGCGCGATCCCACGACCAGGTCCGCCTCACCGCTCACCAGCGTCTCCACCAGCTTCTCCACTTCGCGCGGGCGATGCTGGCCGTCGCCGTCCACCTGCACCGCCACGTCGTATCCGTGCAATGCCGCGTATCGATATCCGGTCTGCATCGCTCCCCCGATGCCCAGGTTGAACGGCAGGCTCACCACCGAGGCCGTCGAGGGGATTTGCCGAACCGTGTCATCCGTCGAACCATCGTCGATGACCAGGACGTGGCAATCGGGCAGCAACTGGTTCAGCCGCCGCACCAGCTTTGCCACCGACCGGCTTTCGTTGAAGGCAGGAACGATGATCAAACACTTCAGCCTCTTGAAAACCGGCGGTCTGATGGGGGCGACGGCCGGAGCGGTCGGCAATACGACTTTGACGGGCAGTCGCCGCTCGATCGGCTCAAAAATTGTCGATTTCAAACGCATGGCCCACCTGTCCGCGTTTTGACTCTCCGCCAAACAATAGTCTAATCGAAAATCGCGCCATTTTGCATCCCAAGAAATCCAGAGGCGGAAATTTCAAGCGCCGCCTGCCGATTTCGCCTCCGCAGGTCCCATGCCCCAAAGACTTTATGACTGCAAAACCAGATACATCGCGTCTTCAGGCAAACGCAGTTTCACCTCCCTCCCCTCCCGCGGCAATGGCATTTCCCGCTTCGGATAACCCGACACATCCAGCACGGTCGCCCGCGTCAGGTTCGGATTGTGAATCGTGACCGTCCCCTCCGCATCGTCAATCATCCATGGCGGCCGGCCGACCTGCACCACCTTCCATCCATGGTACTTCCGCTGATCGCCGCCGGTGAAATCCGCCGGCTCCTGTTTCCATCCGGCCAGATGCGCGGGCGTCCCGACCTGCACCAGCACCTTGCGCGACTCGCTCAGCGCCCGCCCGTCCATGGAGATCACCAGAATCGACGCCTGCTCGTTGCCGCTGGCGACGTCGATGGCGCTCAGATGCACCTCACCGGCTTTTCGCAGAAATCCGGTAGCGCCCTGCGCGGCCGGCGCATCGATCGTGCACAACCCGGCGTTGTAATCCATGCGGATTTGCCCGGTGTCACTGGTGATGACTTTTTTACCCCGGTCGATGAATTTGGACAAATCGAACAATCGGCCCTGCCTGGCATCCCCGCCATAGCTGACGATCACCGGCCCGACCAGAAACGCCAGCGGGTCGGCTCCGCGCCCCGCGTCGGGATGGGCGCCGCCATCCTCCGCGATGAGCGGCCATCGCCGGTTCCACAGGTCTTCCAGCGGCCTGCATTCAACCACGACCGGCTCGCCGCGCTTCAGATACTCTTGGCGATACAACAGCGCCGCCGCAGGGAAATTCCCCATCAGCGCCGGGGTCGAGCAATCATATTTGCGCAGCGGACGCTCGCCCGCCGCATCCACAAGCCCAACGCGCGGATCGTCGGCGTACTGTTCCGCCGTCGCGGTATACCAATACAATCCCGCCACGCCGCTCAGCGATTCGTAAGCGGCGGTCAGAAACGGCCCTTCATTCTGATAGTCCAGCGGGCTGACCCAGGAACTTTCGGTGACCATCATCGGATGGCCGCTCACCTGTTTCAGGTTCGTCGGCAAATCGCCAGGGTTCAGCACCGCGGCAGGGCTCGTGAAGCAGTCGCCCGGATCGATCCGCCAGCCGGTGTTGTTCCCCTGATGAGTCCCCGTGAAATATTTGTTGACCGCCAGCACATCCGCCGCGGTGTCCGTGTAACGCTCGACATCGCTCAGGCGTGCCGCGTCCGCGGTCATCCAATTCGACGCGTTAATCAGTTGCCGGCAGCCAAGCTCCTCCCGGTAAAACTTCACCATCTTCGCGTAGAACTCGCGTTGGGCGGCGGCGAAGAATTGGAGTTGATCGGCCAGCCGTCTTCCCTTGCCTCCATGCTGCGGCCGCGTCCACTGGGCGACGGGCATGATCGCCACGTCCCCGGCGGGAAAATCGTCGCCCGCCGCTCCCACCCCGTCCCACGCATCCGACGCCGCCGCCAGCGATCCATATTTCGCTTCGAGCCACGCGGCAAATTTCCGGCCCAGGAGCCGTTTCTGCGCCGGCGCCATGGCGTTCATCGTCCAAAAGAACATCCCATCCTCGTTTTGGATTTGGAGAATCGCCACGGCCGGATCGCGCGCCAGCGGAATTCCCGTGTACGGGTTTGTCGGGCAATACAGCCGTCTCACCCACGCTTCATATCCCTTTTGCAGCGTCTCGTTGAAAAATAGCAAACCCCACAAACTGGCGCGCCGCTGGTATCCCTCGATGCCCCAGCGCGCCGCCGGGCGATCCAGCGCCCAATACGGCGAGATCGTCAGGTAAATCCCCTCCTTCTTGAACGCCGCCGCCGCCCGCCAGATTCCATCGATCTGCTTTTCATTCACGTCGGTCAGTTCCGGCGCATCGCCCTCGGCGCCGATCTGGGCATGAAGGCGAACCATGTTCACGCCGATTTTGGCGAGGAACCGGGCATGGCGGGCCAGTTCATCCGGGGCTTTCATATATTCCCGGCTTCCGCAGGCCCAGAATCGAATGGGCGTTCCATCCCCGCGCACAAATCCGCCGTCGGCGGAGATGCGCACAAACCCCGACTCACCGGCCGTCGTTTCATTCAGGCTGCGCAGGTCCAGCATCGCATCCGAACTGAAATGGTCTTGCGGATGAATGAAGGCCCACGTTTTGGGCGAATCCCCCGCCGCGGCACGCGCCGCCGAGCAAGGCAGCAGCAGGGCCAAGCTGAGGATTGCACTGGCTTTCAAAATCACGCCAAATGATTGTAAAACCATTTGAGTCGAAAAGTGTCCTTCGCAAGCAGCGATTTCCAAGGATTGCCATGAGCCAACAAACCAAGCCTCGCTGGACAGCCATGCGAACCAAAGAGAGCCGTTTGATTGAGAAAGTCCTTAGGCATGCCTTTCCAAATACGGATGCCTATCGATACAACTCGGCCTCGATTCGCGTTCGCGTCGTCGATTCCCGTTTCGATGGAAAATCCGCCGAGAAACGGGATGAAATGATCGAGCCGCATTTGCGGAAGCTTCCGAAAAACGTCCAGGCGGAGATCATCAATCTCCTTACCCTGTCGCCCAGCGAGCTAGCCGACTCCAAAAGCCCGCCGGCAAACGCCGAATTCGAGGACCCCAGCAATTCGATGCTTTGATTCCGTCACAGCCGAATCATTGTGGAATTATTCTCGCCCCGCAAGTTGCATTCAGGCGGCCGCGGTGTGTGATCGCTCAATGCCGAACGCCTCTATCCCCGGCGCCAGTATTTTGAACAGCGGCACATAGAGCGCGGGATCGCCAACCGTGGGCGTTCTGTTCGCGTCGTAAAGAACGACGCGGCCATCGACGATCCCATAATCGAACTTGCCATAGTCAAAGCCCAGGTCGCGGCGCATTTGCCGCAATTCATCCGGCACCTCGGCTGGTTCCTTGCGGACGGCGACGAGGGATTTGATGATCGGCTGGTTCGCGTACATCAGTATGTTCCTCTCCACCTCGCCAAGAAAGATCCATGACCTCATGCAATAAAACCCGTCGCGACGCTCGGGGAGAAAGCGTTCCACCACCAGGTCGCGATTGTGCCAGACGGCTCGCGGCACCTGGGCGACGGAATCAAAGATCGGATAATCCCAGACGCCGATCTCCGCCCGCCAACTCCACGGCAATCGGCGGCGCACCGCGCGAACATATTTTCGCAGCAGCGACGTTCTCTGCGCCACTTCCGCTTCCCTTCCCCCGCCGAAATTCAGGTTCGTTTTCACGATCACCGCTCCGTCGTAACCGTCGCCGCGGTGAACCAGGTTGCAACTGATTCGACGTTTGGAAATATCCGCCACGGCGGCGTTGATCGCCACCGGGTATTGTCGCATGAACTCCAGATACTCCTCGGGAACCACCGTCAGATCGACGTGCAGGACCGCCAAATCCGCATCCACGCGCTTCCCAAGGCCCCGAAGCGCCGTCACGTTCAGCCCGTTCTCACGCCAGGCTTCGCAAATCCCGCGCATAATATAATTCGTCTTTGCGAATTCGTCGTGTTCATGGGTGATGATTACGATGTGACGCATATTGCACGTTCGGCCACGCCAATGGGAGGCTTTGCCTATCCATCGGCAACCGCGGATTTGCACTCCACCGCGTCGGCGGAGTAATGTCCGGAATTACGCCCGCGCTCCCAAAACGCCGGTAATATCGGGCCTGTCGAAGCGGCCGCTGGCTATTGCGCGTCGCCTCGGCGTGGCGCGCAAGGCCATGGCCGCTCAGCCGGTGGCTGCAAATTAGGGCATCACCCTACTCGACCACTTCTGATGGATGGGAGTATTCTTCATCGACTCGCAGCCCCCGTGAGAGATTGGGGGGGGGCGATTTGGTCACTGTGATTGATTCTTGGATTTCGCTACGCGGGAGGGAAGCGGGGTAAGCATTGGAGAGAAAAAGGGGACGGCTGCAAACCAGATGGGCGGCCGGGATTCTCAAACGTCCAACGAACGCGCTCCCCTTCGGGTCTAAACGGGACAGGGGATTTGAGAATGGTGCGCTTCTATTTAGATAATACTTCCCTCGTCCGTCGAATCCGCCTCCGTTGGGTTGTATTCACCTTCGGACGGCGTCACGGTTTGCACCGATTCCGTCACCACAACATCCGTCGTCGCTACCTCCACGTTCTGGGCAGGCGCCGCGACTGGCTTGGCGGCTCGTCGGGCGACAACCTTTTTCCCGCCCCGCGGCTTCCGTTTCGCTTTCCTCGCAATTTTTCGGACTGGCTTGGCGGCTTTCTTCGCCGGCCGCTTTTTTGCGGCCGCGGGCTTGCGTGATTTCGACGACTTGCGTGATCCCTTGCTCGTTCGCTTCTTTGCCATGGCGCCTCCCAGGTAATCAGTTGCTTGTTTCATACCCGACAACCCATGCTCCTGGCGAGAACAAAATCAGATTGTTCCAATCAGCTCATCAACTCCACTCCAGCGTTTCCAGGTGCCTTTGAATGTCCCCCGCGCTGGAAAATCGCTCCAGGACCAGCGAATCCTTCTGGCCGCGAATGATCTCTTTAACCACCTTCGGCTGGCTCGCATACCTCGCCCGACCCCCCACCAGCGCCAGAAACACCTCGATCAGGTTCAGCACGTCCTTCTCGATCTTGGCCCGCGTCGGCTTGCCAAGATCGAAGAAATCCAGCAATTTCACCTCAAATCCGATGCCCTGGCGGCGGATCATGATGTTGTCATCGTGAATGTCGCCGTGGTACTCCCCCCGCGCATGGATCGGGGCGATTCCCCTGGCCAGCACATACAGCACGTGCAGCGCCTCAAATGCGCTAAGTCGATGATTCTTCTGCTCGTACAGGAATTCGCTCAATTTCTTCCCCTCCACCAATTCGCTGATGACGACGATGACCTTTCCCCGCCGAACGTAGGCGATTTCCTGGTGATGGTATTGCAACAGGATCGGGCAATGCCGCAGGGCGTCGAGCTTTCGGGCGTATGCAATGGCCGCTTTGCCCGTCGGATCGCGATGGGGATAATAGAATTTTGCCGCCCGGCGAATGCCCGTGCTGCGCTCGACAATTCTATAAACCTCGCCTTCCCAACCACTTCCGAGCATTTCTTCGATTATGTATTTCCCGGCAATGATCCTCCCGGCCGGAAAATCAAACCGCTTGGCCTTTGTGCGGGGGCGAACCATGATCGCCCATCATGTGACATGCCGCCGGGACGGTCAACTTATTGAAATCTCGCCCGTTTAACCACCAGCCCCGCCCGGTCGGTTAAGATTCATGCCAATGGAATTCCTCAAAAGCATCACCGGCCGCATCGTAACCGGCCTGGTGGCCTTGGTAGTCATTATCGCCGCCATCTCCTGGTGGCAGATGGATGAATCCACCCGCCAGATGCTGGTCTCCGGCACCGGCCGCATTTTGGTATGGCTGGGCATCGTCCTGATCTGGCCGTGGGCCTCTTTTGCGATCATCGGCTGGGTGGCGCGCATGGAAAGCAACGCCGCGGGCGGTCTGCTCGTCGGCGTCTATTCCATCGCGGAGGTCATCCTGCTCGCCTGGCTCTTCGATTGGAATATGCCCAGCCCCGCCGCCTGGACCTTTCTTTTCCTCGGCGGCCTCATCGCCGGGGTGTATAATCTATTGGTCTGCGACTGGCTCGCGGAGAAGGTGTAAAAATGCCTCAACCCGGTCAACGTGTCGGCGAATATGTGCTGGATGCCAAGGTCGGCGGCGGGACCTTTGGCGAGGTCTGGCGCGCCTACCATCACGTCTGGACCGACCAGCTCGTCGCCGTCAAAATCCCCACCGATCCGCAATACCTCCGCAATCTCCAGGGCGAAGGCGTCGCCATTCACGGCCTGGTTCATCCCAATATCGTTCGCGCCCTGGGCTTTGATCCTTATGCCGAGCTTCCCTACCTCACCATGGAATATGTCCCCGGCACCAGCCTGCGCCCCTTCATCGAGAAAAAGTCCCTGGCCACCGGGCAAGTCGTTTCGATCCTCCGGCAAGTCCTCGCGGGCTTGAAGTGCGCCCACGCCCACAACGTCATTCATCGCGACATCAAGCCGGAGAACATTCTCATTCACGAGCGCGCCGCCCGCGATGGATACGATGCGGAGGGAGTGGTGAAGATCGCTGATTTCGGCCTGGGCAAGGCCGCCAACTTCGCCGCCGGATCCATCGCCTATTCCGCCTCGCTGAATTCGCCCGCCGCCAGGGATATCGCCGGGACATTGGAATACATGGCCCCCGAGCAGCGCAGCGGCCAGGCCGAGGCCCGCTCCGACCTGTATGCCTGCGGCGTCCTGCTCTACGAGATGCTCACCGGCGAGCGCCCGGCGGGCACGGACGTCCCCAGCGATCTGAATCGCGCCGTCCCCAAATATCTGGATGACGTCTTCCGGCGAAGCTACGCCCGCCTCGACAAACGTTTCGCCTCAGCGGAAGAGTTTCTGGCGGCGCTGCCTTCAGCGCCCAAGACCGCTGTGCCTCCGCCGCTTCCGCGGGCGGCTGTCATCGCGAATTGTCCGAAATGCCAAAGGCGCGTGGACGCCGGCGACCAATTCTGCATGCACTGCGGCGTTCAGCTCGTCGCCGAGGTCCTGCGCTGCGCCAAATGCGGCGCGTTCCCCGACGCCGGCGACCGCTACTGCATCTTTTGTGGAGAAACACTCGTGCCGCAAACCGTCTCGGCATGATTCGATCGAAATATATGGGCCCCATGACCCTTCACATCTTCGGCTTCTTCGCGATCGTGGCGCTGGCCTGGGTGCTGTTTTTCCTTTGGCTGGTGAGCTTGATCTTTCGCGGCATCTGGTCCGGATTTGCGCGGCTGAGCGGCCTGGCCGCCCGCACCGCCAGCATCTCGAGCAAACCCCGCCGCTGCACGCGGCTTCGCTGCCTGACGGTCAATCCCCCGCAGGCTAATTTCTGCCGGCGATGCGGCGCCTCCTTGACGCGCTCCACCGTTGGGCGGCAAACTTCCAAGAATCGCGGCTGTTGCTTCTCCTCGCCGGGCCATTCATGAGCCAGTTCACCCCAACTCAGTGGACGCTTGAACCGAACGCCCGGCCCGACCATCTTTCCGCCGCCGTCCTGCACAGTCTCAGCCGCCCGGCCCGCGGACTCGCCTGGGGACCGGTAAAAACTTTCATCCTCGGCGGGCTGACCTTTGGAATTCTGCCGCTGATCGTTTGGCCGAAAAAATTCGCCCGCTTCGTCGCCTTCGAGCGCCAGCAGCTTTGGCATCTCGTCCAATGGCTTCGCATCCGCACCGGCGAAGACGAGGCGGCACTCGGCAATTCCGTCCGCGACACCGGCGCCCTCGCCACCCTCTGGATCGTCCCGCTCATCATGCTCGTCATCCTGGCGGCGATTTTCATCCCCTGGCTGAATTCTCCGGGCTTTGATTTTTCAACCATTCTCTCCGGCACCTATTTTTTCGACGGGTCCAGGCCCGACGCGCTGTTGATCCACCGCTGGGGCCGTCATTTGCTCCCGGTCCCGATGCACTTCTACCGCGTCTGGACGATCTGCCTCTCGATCGCCTACGCATCGCATTGGCTACACGTGCAGCAGCACGCCGCCGACGTGCATCGCGTCGTTCGCCGGATGAATCTGATCTTCGCAAAGCAGCACGTTGGGCCGGTGGGATTGCTGGGCCCCGGCATCGGGCTGCGTCCGCTGTGGATTCTCGCCGGGCTGGTCGGCGTGGGCTGCGGCGCCTGGTGGGCCATTCCCGCCGCCCTCGCCGGCGCCGTCCATCAGCGCTACATCGAGCGCGCCAGCACGCGAATCCGCGGCGAACTCGCCCAGCGCGTAAGCATGTTGCTCCAAGAGCAGCGGCCCGCCGTTGACGTGCCCACTCCCCATGGTTTTCGCGTCGTCTGTCGAAACCGATTGTGCGAAAAATCCGCCCCCGCGGGCGCGGCATTCTGTCCACGCTGCGGCACCCGTCTCGCCTCGCGCGTCGAGGTCGTGGCGTAGGATTCCACTTCCATGAACGTCATCTACGCCATTCTCTCGATCGTTGGATGGGCCTGGTGCCTCCTGGCCGCGGCGTATCTCTTTTTCCGGCGCAGGCGTCCGCAATGACCGAAGCTTCCGATCCAGCCAAACATCAGCAACTGGAACGCCAGTTCATCGCCCACGTCGAGCGCCTGCTCAGCGACGATCGCCTGCGTCTGCCCACCGCCCGCGGCCGCAAGCACGCCATCACCCTCATTCGCGATGTCAACCACCTCGATCGCGGCGTCGAACTCAAGCGACTCATGTACGACATGGGCAAGCCCGATCGTCAGCTCGAAAGCCAAATGCCCGTCGGCCAATCCATCGAAGTCGGCCTGTGCCGGAAGAAATGGTGGTTTTTTAGATCCTGGGTCGGCCGTTTTCGCGCGGTATCCATTTCGCCGACGCGGGCCCTGATCGCCGGGCAGGCTCCCGCTCCCGCCTCCGCCGCCGATCTTGCCCAAACGCTGGCCTCGCTCCCGCCGCCGCTATCCGGGATTCCCTCCACCGTGGCGATCATGTCCACCAGCGGCTTCACCCCCGATGCCCGCGACGCCGCCTCGCGCATGAGGGATCGCACCGTCATTCTCGTCTGGCCCAACGAATCCGGCGGCTGGAGCGTCGCCGCCGGGCCGGATAACCAGGATTTCGTGGAGCTTTTTGATCCGGAATTGGACCTGGAAAAGCGCGCCCGTATCCGCTCGGAAATCGACGCCAATCGAATTTCTCTGCAAGCCGCGGGGATTGCCGCCGATAAATTGGCGGCGAAATTGCAGCTTTCACCCCAACTCGTCGATTCTGAGTTAAAATCCTACGCCAGGGAAAACCCGGGCCTGACAGCCAAACGGCTGGACGGCCGGCTGGTCTTATTCCGGGAAGGTTCCGCGCCGCTGACCGCCGGCGCCGCTTCGGGAGGTGCCGATATGCCGTTCATCGATCGCGTCAAGTCCCTCTTCGCGCGCAAGGGCGAGGTGGAAAAGAAAATCGCTTTCCTCTCCGAGCGAAGGACCGCGCTCAGCCAGCAGCTCGATCGCAGCTACGAAGACATGGGCGTCATGGAAGGCAAGGAAGCCGACCTTCGCCAGCAATTCAAAGATGCCGCCAGCGATCTCCCGCGCCGGCGCATCACCGGGCAAATGCTCCAGCTCCGCAAGGACATCGAGCGCCGCCAGCAATTGCTCTCGGTCCTCAACCAACAGATCAACGTCGTCAGCACCCATCTGCATAACCTGGAATTGCAGCGGCAAGGGAAAACGGCAAACCTTCCCGACAGCGAAGAGATGGCCGCCGACGCCGCCGCGGCCGAGGAAGTGCTGGCCGAGCTTCAGGCCGGAAGCGAGCTGGCCGATTCCGTCGGCTCGCCGATGCACGGCGGCATGAGCGCGGAGGAGCAAGCGTTGTACGATGAACTGCTCGAGGGCACGAAGCAGCCCGCAGCGCCCACGGCCGCGAAACCCGAGCCGGCTGCCGCCAAGCCCATTGCACCACAACCCGCGACCCCGCCGCCCATCCCTCAAACCAAGCGCAGCGAACCCGAACCCGGCTAAAACAAAAGAAAAAATGGCCCTCATCGACAAAATCTTCGGCCACAAAAAAACGCTCAGCCAGTTGTCTCGCCAGGAGCTGCGCAAGGAGGAAATCCTCCTGACCAAGCAGCGCGACCGCCTGTTCAATCGCATCGAGCAGATCGGCACTGACAAGCAGAAGATTTTTCAGCAAGGCGCGACGCAAAAATCCCCGGAACTGCGAAAATCCCTGGCCCAGCAATTCGAAATGAAAACCCAGGAGCAGCTCATGGCCGCACGGGAGCTGACCCTGCGCAGCAAGGAGTTGATGACCGTCAGCCGATTGCGGATGGTCAAGGAGAACAACGAGACCGGCAAGGCAACCGGGCGATTGAATCTGACGGACAAGGACGTGGCGAAGATCAGCCAGTGGATCGAGGACGACGCGGTCTCGCAGGATGTTTATCGGGACCGCTTGGATACGCTGCTGGACCTGGGCGGCCAGGCGGATCGCGATTCGCTGGAATCCGCCGGCCTGACCAGCGCGGGACAGGAACTGATGAACATCTGGAACGACATGGACAAGGGCGCGGTGAAGCCCGAGCAGGCGTTCGACGCCGCGGACAAAGCGGTAAAAAAGCGCAACGCCGCCGCCGGCGAGAGCGAATAATTGGCGCTTTGCCACCAACCCCATTCTCCCTCTCCCGGTACTTCGCAACTTTTTTGATCTGTGCGATAAGCCCTTGGCGCAAAAAGCAGTTCGCCTCAAACTCGCTCTCCATGTGCAAGGAAGGAGCGAGCCATGGAAGGCGAACTTCGGATTTTACCCGCCCTTATGCTCCCACGCCCAGAACCCTGGCCATGGTTTGGCCGATCGTGGCGGGGCTGTCGGCGACGGCGATTTTGGCTGATTTGAAAGCGGCGATCTTGGACTCGGCGGTGCCTTCGCCGCCGCTGATGATCGCGCCGGCGTGACCCATGCGGCGTCCGGGCGGGGCGGTGCGGCCGGCAATGAAAGCGACCACCGGCTTTTTGACGTGCTGCTCGACAAAGGCGGCGGCGGCCTCCTCGTCGGCGCCGCCGATCTCGCCGATCAGGATGATGCCGTCGGTTTCGTCGTCGCCGGCGAACATGCCGAGCAGTTCGATAAAATTCAGCCCCTTGACCGGATCGCCGCCGATGCCCACGCAGGTGGTTTGCCCGATGCCGCGCGTGCTGCACTGCCAGACCGCCTCGTAGGTGAGGGTTCCGCTGCGGCTGATGACGCCGACTTTCTTGCCGGTCTTGGCCTCTTTGGCGGAGGTGTGAATGTACCCGGGCATGATGCCGATCTTGCATTGGCCCACCGTGATGATCCCCGGACAGTTGGGGCCGATGAGATGGCTCTTGGGCTTGTCCTTCAGATAGGCGTTGACGGCGACCATGTCGAGAACGGGGATTCCCTCGGTGATGGCGACGAGGGTTGCGATGCCGGCGTCGGCCGCCTCCATGATCGCATCCGCGGCGAACGGCGGGGGAACGAAGATCATGGTGGCATCGGCGCCGGTGGCATTGACGGCCTGTCGGACGGTGTCGAAGATCGGCAGGCCGTTGGCATCCTTGGCGCCGCCCTTGCCGGGCGTGACGCCGCCGACCATTTTGGTTCCGTAGTCGAGGCAACCCTTGGTGTGGAACGCGCCGGCCGAGCCTGTAATCCCCTGGCAGATAACTTTGGTTTTCGCGCTGACGAGGATGCTCATTGGAAGGGGCAGAGGGTATAGGGAAGGCGGATTTGGGGCAAGTTTGGGCTTGTCATTGGTCACTTGTCATTTGTCACTTGTAGTTAATAGCCCATGCGTTTTGACAAATGACCAATGACCAATGACAAATGACCAATGACAAATGACAAGTGACAAATGACCAGTGACAGCATTCGGCTCCTGGGACGGATCGCGGCGGCGATGGCGATCTTCATCGTCATCACGTTTTCGATCCGGCTTTGGGCGGCCTGGAAAAACTACAACCACGTCGATCCCACGGCCGGGGTTTGGACGGCCGCGGCGGTGGATGCGCGCGATGGGATGCTGTATCGACCGATCGTTTCGGACATCGGCTACGGAGGTTCGCGATATGCGCCGCTGCACGTGGTTCTTCAAGCCGGGCTGATGCGTCTCGGAATCGGCCCGGTGGCCAGCGGTTATTTGCTGGATGCGGCCGGCGTTGTTCTGGTGATCGCCGCTCTGTACGCGCTGATGCGGCAACTTCAAGTTCCCCGGCCGAGGGCGGCGGCGATGGCGTGCTTCGTGCTGGCGGCGTACTGCTATTGCACGACAGCCGGCGGGCTGAAGGGCGACCTGTTGCCGGCCGGCCTGAATCTCGCGGGATTGTCTGCCGTCGTCTGGGCAACGCGACAAAAGAAATTGCCGGTGGGCCGGCTCTTGCTGCTCGCAGGGGCAATCTGCTTCGTTCTGGCGACGGCGACGAAAGTCACGAGTGTTTTCGGAATCGCCGCGGCGGGGTTGTGGCTGGCATTTCGAGGGCAATGGCGAGCGGCGTTTTTGCTTGGAGCGGCATGGGTGATTGGAATCGGCGTCGCGGCATGGGCGACGCAGCGGGCCAGCGACGGCCGGGCATTGGAGATATTTCGCCTCTGTGCTGCCGGCGGCGGCGGAATCGGGCAACTGCTCCTTGGCCCGCAGCGCATGTTTCAGGAATCCATCCATAAGGATCGAATCTTCGTTCTGTTCTGGTTGATCGCGCTGGGGTTGGTTGTGATCGGCCGGGCCTGGACTTCGTTGCCGGTCATTCTTTTCATCCTCACCTCGATAGGCACGGTGCTGATTTTCGGATCTCCGGGGACCAACATCAATCATCTGGTCGATCTGGACGCGGCGGCGGTCCTGGTCATCGCGACGCAGCTCAAGGCATCCAAAGCGCGGTCGCTGGCCGCGCTGGCGGCGAGCCTGGTCGTCGGTTTCACCGGGGTCAATCATCTGGTGCGAACGGTCAGAATCGTGCACGAAGCAAGGCACGGGCAGATGCTGGCGGCGCTGTCGGACACACATCGATCGCCGATTGCCGGCCCGCTTCTTTCGGAAAATCCCATATTCCCGATCCTGGAGGGCGAGCGTCCGTACATGCTGGATTCGTTCTGTTTCCGCACGATTCGAATGAAGCGTCCCCAAATCGCCGAAAGATTCTGGACCGATCTCTCCGAGCGGCGTTTCCGGGCGGTGATCCTGAATTCGCCTCCCTCGGAGAAGAGTTATGAGACCAATGCCGGCGACTTCGGACCGGGGTTCATCAAAAAGCTGGAGCAAAGTTACGCGCTATCGGGCGTCCACGGGGAATATTACGTATATCTGCCGAAATCGCCGAAGTCCCCAAAATGAGTTCGATGAGTTTCCTCCGACCACAAGACGCCGCGGCCCAGCCGCTGGAAAGAACTTCCCGCTGGCTGACGGCGGTCATGGCGGTGGCGGCGGGATTGATCGTGATCTGCTTCGGCGTGCGGCTGACGGTGTCGTGGCGCAATTACGGCGACCTGGCAAACGAAGGGGGAATCTGGACCACACTCGCGTTGGACGCAAACGACGGGGTGCTGTACCGCCCGCTGGTGTCCGACCTCGGCTACGGAGGGACGCGCTATGGGCCGCTGCACGTCCTGCTGCACGCGGGATTGATAAGGGCCGGCATCCCTCCGGTGACGGGCGGGTTTCTCATCGGGGTGGCAACGGCGGCCGCGGCGATGGCAGGACTCTTTACGCTGCTGCGCCGGCTTGAGGTCCCCGCTTCGCTTGCGGTCCTGATCCTGTGCTTCTTCTTGGCCGCGGTGTGCGTCCGCTCGGGAATCCTGTCGATCAAGGCAGACCTTCTGGCGGCGGCGCTGGATGTCTGGGGATTGGTGGCGGTGGTGTCTGCCGCTGACCGCCCCACCGCGCGCTTCTCGCCGGCGATTCCTCTGGCGGCCGTGTGCTTCGCGCTGGCGGCGATGTCGAAAGTCACCAGCATTTTTGGAATCGTCGCGGCAACTCTCTGGTTTCTGACCAGAAGAGAAAAGAAGAGGGCCGTATGGTTGGCGGCGATATATATCCTGTGCGTGCTCTTGGCGGTGCTGGCGGTCCAGTGGGCAAGCCAGGGGCGGGCCATTGCGATCTTCAGGGCCTGCGGCAGCGCCGGGGGCGGCCTGCACCGCCTGACCAAGGCGCCGCCCCTTTTCTTCCAGAGGATTTTCCTGAATGACAAAGCGGTCGGGGGATTCTGGACCGTGGCGATCCTGCTGCTTCTGGCCCGACGCAAATGGACCGACCTGACGACGATCCTGCTGATCGTTACCTCGCTGGGAACGCTGGCGATCTTCGGCTCGCCCGGTACGGACATCAATCACCTGATCGACCTGCAGATGGCGTCGCTTCTGTTGGTGGCGGTGCAATTCCGCTCCGGCCGGATGGCCCGGGTCGTGGTCCCGCTGGTTGCATCGGTCATGGTGATTCACGCCGCCGCTTCGAGCCTCGGAGATGTAAAAAGGATGCTGGCTGAACATCGCCGCCGAGAGTTGGATGCGGCGCTGCTCGACGCCGGCAATTCTCGCGTTCGCGGCCCGCTGCTGACGGAGAACCCCGTGCTGCCGATCCTGGCTGGAAACAGGCCATACATGCTCGATTACGTGATGTTCGGCGTGCTGGATTTGAAGGATCCGCGATTCGGCCAAAAGCTGCGCGACGATCTGGCCAACCAAAGATTCCGCGCGGTGATCATCGGCCCATGGTTGACACAAAATGCCGAACCGAGGGCGTTCAATCCCTGGCCGGAAATCCTGGAGCGGATGAAGGAGCGTTACGAGCTGAGGGCCGTGGAATACCGGACCGCGATTTATCTGCCGAAACCGCGGTGACGGCGTCGATTGGGAATCAGCGCCGCTCCTGCCATAATCAGGGACGGCCGGGCACATTGCATGGAAGACATCTTGGTTCAATCCGCCGCCGCTTCCGATGCCGCCGGGCATCCGGATGTGTCGATCATCGTCCCGACGATCAACGAGGCGGAGAACCTGCCGGTGCTTCTGGAGCGGATCGCGGCGGCGCTGGCGGGCGCGAGTTGGGAAGTTCTGATCGTGGATGACAACAGCCGGGACGCCACGCCGCGGGTCTGCGCCCAGCTTGCCCAACGATATCCGCTGAAGTTGCTGGTGCGGGCCAAGCCGGCCAATGGACTGAGCGGGGCCGTGCTGCACGGAATGGCGGCGGCGGGTGGGAAATTCCTGTGCGTCATGGATGCCGATCTCCAGCATCCTCCCGAACGGTTGGCGGCGCTGCTCGAGCCGCTGCGGAGCGGCGAGGCCGATTTCGTCCTCGGGTCGCGCTACATGCCCGGGGGAAGCACCGATGACGAGTGGGGGATCTTCCGCAAGTTCAATTCGCAATTGGCCACGTTGCTGGCGCGGCCGTTCGCGGGAAGGACAACCGATCCGATGGCCGGTTTTTTCGCGCTCAAGCGGGAAAGTTACGCCGCGGCGACGAACCTCACGCCGCTGGGTTACAAGATCGCGCTGGAATTGATGTGTAAATGCCGCGTGAAGACGGTCAAGGAAATCCCCATCCATTTCGGGATGCGCCAAAGGGGAGAGTCCAAGCTTTCGCTGAAACAGCAGTTCCGATACCTGGAGCATTTGAGCCGGCTGTACGACTTCAAGTATCCGCGCGCCTCGCCGATCGTAAAATTCTTCATCGCGACGGCGGCGAGCTGGCTGGTGGGGCTGGGGATGTATCTGCCGCTGATCCGCGCCGGAGATGGACAGGATCATGCGATCGCGCTGGCCTATCTGCCGGCCATTGCCGTGACGGCGATCTTTCACGTTCGCTACGTTCGCACGCAGCGGGAATTCCTCTCGCGGCAAACGCCGTGGCTGGATTTCGCTGTGATTTCCGTGGCGGAGTGGATCGTGGCGATGGTGTCGGCGTGGTGGATCGCCCGCCGGGTGACCGAGCCGGGAACGTGGGAGACGTTCGTCGTTTGCTTCGGGTTGGCGACGCTGACGCGGTATGTGCTGAGGAAGGAATTTCTGCTGGATATTCGCGGGCTAAGGCGAACTTTGCCGCGGGAGGCGGAGAGCAAACCAAGGTCTGCCGATTGAAGCGGCTGTTTTCATCAATCGCGCATGCTCCTTCATCTCAAAGTTTAATTGAACCGCGGAGATCGCCAAGTCCGCAGAGACAGATGGGGAGAAGAAACACAGAAATGATTTTTTCTCCCTTCTTCTCAGCGATCTCTGCGTGCTCCGCGGTTAAATAAACCTGCCCGGGGGGGAATCGTCAGAAAATCGGCAGATCGGCCTGGACGAGCGTGGGCTGGCCGGAGCGCGGAAAGAGGCGGGTCTTGTAGGTGGTAATCGCGACGCCGGGGGCCGAGGGCATCTTGCCGTCGGCGAGGCGGAAGTTCCAGCCGTGATACCGACAGACGGCGCAACCCTCTTCCACCGTGCCTTCGGAAAGATCGTGGCCGGCATGGGGACAGGTGCTGTCCAGAACGAACACCTTGCCGAGGTGCAGATAAACCGCCAGAAAAAAACCGCCGATGTCCACGCGCTTGGCCCGGCCTTCGCTCAGTTCATCGAAATCACAGAGACTCGTCCAGGCCATGATTTTCTACGACGGCATCGTCGCGGGCTTGAGGCTCTTTCGGGTTGAAGGCGCCGCCGGTTGGAGCCGCTGAGTCAGCGCGGCACTCATGCTCTGCATGATGCGGCCGATCCTGCCGGCGGCGTCGGCCTCGATCTGGCGATGCGTTTCGGTGGGCGCCGTGTCCAACTCGTCGATCTTGGAATTCAGGTCGTTGATGTCCGTTGCCAACTCGGTTTGATCGGCAAAGACCCTGGTGCTGACGTCTTCCAGGGCGTCGGATCCGGCGCGCAGGCCGGCTTCAACAATCGCGTCTGACGACGTATCCAGCGGCAGGGCGTTGAGCTGGGGATGGGTCGATTGGACGATGTGAAGCTGCTGGCGGAAAACCGCGCCGGGATCGGGGCCGGCGAGCTTGGGCAGCACATCCGACAAATCGTCGAAAACGTTCCCGAGCATGATGCGCTGAAGAAATTCGGTGGACCCGGGCAACGGGCGGGCGTGACTCATGTACGTCGCCACGTGATCGGAAATGTAGCTGACGCGCTGCTTGGCGTCGATGTCGTAAATCGTAATGGCATAGGTCTGCTCTTCGGGGGCGCTGATGGTGCCGGTTCCGCCGGAGTCATTCGACCAACATCCGCTGGCGGCAAGCAGCGATGGCCCAAACAACGCAACCGACAACACGCATCGCAAACGAATCATAAGAATCCCGTTTCGCTCCAGCCCATCCCCCATTTTCAGCGAACTTCCGAAAGTTTGACGGGGCGGCGCTGTGCCGCGCTGATGCAGACCGCTTCCAGCACCCGCTGCGTCTCAAACGCATCCTCAAAATCCGCCAGCGGAACCACCGGCTCCTTGCCGCCTAATGCCATCATAACGTCGGCGACCTGATTGATGAATGTGTGTTCGTAACCAATGATATGGGCGTCGGGCCACCAGGCATTGGCGTAGGGGTGGTCCGGGGCATGGGTGACCATGATTTTGATCCAACCCTTGAGCTTGGCGGAGGCGGTGTTGTCGAACCACATCAGGTGGTTCATATCCTCGAAATTGAAGCTCACGGCCCCTTTTTCGCCGTGGATTTCCACGCCGTTTTTGTTCTGATGGCCGGTGGAAAATCGGGTGGCTTCGAAGCTTCCCACGGCTCCGCCGGAAAACCTGCATAAAAAGAGGGCGGCATCATCGACCTCCACTTTTCCCTTGCGCGAGCGGCCTGACTTTGCGCCGCCGGCAATCCCCCCCGCCGACCCAACCGACGGAAGCAATCGCTCCTTGATGAAAGTCTCGGTAACGGCGCCGTTGATCTCGGTGATCTCTTCGCCGGTGACAAACCGGGCCATGTCGATGATGTGAGCGCCCAAATCGCCGTGGCTGCCGCTGCCGGCGACTTTCTTGTCGAAACGCCAGATCAGGGGAACGTCGGGTCCGGCCCAGTCCTGAAGATAATATCCGCGAACGTGGTAAATGCGCCCGATCTTGCCCGCCTTGGCCAACTGATGCGCCAGGGCCACGGCCGGCGCGCGGCGATAGCTCCACCAGACGAACGTTTTGCATTTCCCGTGCTTTTTGGCGGCGTCGCGAATCTGGCGGGCATCGTCGATGGTCCCGGCCAACGGTTTTTCGCAAGCGACATGCTTGCCGGCCTCCAGCGATGCGATGGCCATGTCACGGTGCAGGTGGTTCTGGGCGGCGATGTCCACGAGTTGGATTTCGGGATTGGCCACCGCTGCCCGCCAATCGGTGCTGAAATTCTTCCAGCCCCATCTGGCGGCGAAGATTTTCAGGGATTTTTCATCCTGTGCGGCAACCGTGTGCATGACAGGCTCAACCGGAAGATCGAAGAATTTCGGAGCTTTCAAGAAGGCGTTGCTGTGAGCGCGGCCCATGAATTTCTGGCCGATGAGACAGACGTTGACGGGATTCTTGGCCATGCGGTTTAACCTCCTCCGGGATTGTGTGCCGGGCGGAGTTTACACGGTTGGGGCGAAGGCATGCAAAAGCTTCGGCTTCAATTCCGCGTGTCGCCTTGCGAAGGAAAGCAGGATCTTTGGTTACCGTTTTGTCCCGGAGGAATGGATCCGCACTCCGGACAACGGTCGGGTGTGAACCGCAGATCGTAGCCGCATTGGACGCAGAGACCATGCTTGAGCCGTTCTCTTTGTCGCCGGCTTTTGAATTCTCGTGCAAGCAAAACTACAGCAGGAAAGCTCCAAAAGAGTACGACGAGCCACGCGGGTGGCAGCAGACCCCTCGCGGTGAATACATACCCTCCGACGTCGCGACGATAGGAGACGGCAGAAATACCCATGAAATTCGGTGAAATCCGAGAGTCCATCGAGAGGCGGCCGTCGCAAAACCACCCACCTTCTGGAGCCGACAAAGGCGTGCATGAATCCGGCAACCACGTTTCATGGCCACTTCCAACAAATACCGAGCCCTTCAGAAAGCCAACGCCGTATGCCGAATAGTTGCGGCGTTCCACCGAGTTGTCGGCCCAACCAAATCCAGTCCCGTGGAAAGATAGGCTTGCGAGTATGACGGCTGGTGCAGCAACGGTAAACAGAATGACCGCCAGACCAACGAGGAGCCATCGTGTAATTCGGCTCAGCATCGCAAAGCTCCCGCGCCTACACACCACTGGAGTCTTCGGCGGATAAGCTCAATATGCAATTACTGTCTCAGCCAATTCGCAAGACTCTTCCTGGCCTGCTGCTTGTGAGCGCTTTGCGCAAGCGTGAAACCAATGGCCTGAGATCCTCCATGTCGTTGGATGCGGCGTGCAGCACGATTACCGCAAGCCGCAGTCTTCCGAGATTCTGCTGATATGCAACGCCGTCGTCCATTGTCACGAAGACTTCAAAGTCGGAGCTGACCGCCCTGCTCAAAAGCAGACCATTTTTTGTTCCGGACCAGCCGAGATATTGAACGGTGACAACGTCGTGGCCCGGGAGTTCCGCGCGAAGCGCATGGGGCAGGTTTTCGTCCAACAGGACTTTCATGCCGCGGCGGGGCCGCGGGAGATCAGTTTTTCGGCCCGCTCCAAAACGGCGGTGGCTTGCTGGCGTTTAACGGACGGGAACTGTTCGAGGAAATAATCGAGCGAGCGGCCGCGGGCGAGATAGTCGAAAAGCGATTTCACGGGGACGCGAGTGCCGGCAAAGCAGGGCGTGCCGCCTTGAATGTCAGGGTCGATGTTTATGAGTGGTCGCTGACGTTTCATATCCAAATAGTAGCAACAATCGTCCGATGCGGAAAATCTAGTCCTTCTGCTTATTCGTCCCCAGTTCCTTGGCGATCTCGGATTCTAACTGGTCCAGTTTGCCGAGTTCTGTTTTTTCGGAGGCCAGCACGTCGGCGGCGATCATGCGGTCGATCTCTTCGTCCGTGACGAGGTCTTCGCGCGCGCCGGCGGTGGCGCCGCTGGTGGCGGATTGCTCCATCGAATCCAGGAACAGGTCCATGCGCTCTTCCATGGTCCCGGCCTGAAGGACCGCTCGCTCCCATTGGGCCTGCGTCTTGGTCAGGTCCATCTCGCCGAAAACCCGGCCGATCTCCGTGGCCATCAGGGCCATCGATTCGGCGAACTGCTGGCTGGCCTGGGCCTGTTGCTGGATGAGCATGGCGTTCCTGATCGAGAGCAGTTGGCGTTCGAGCATCTTCTTCACCGCCGCGGTTTTCTTCAGGGCGCTGCGGATGAACTGGTATTGGCCGTCGTCGCCGATCTTCTTGGCGCGCTGGGCGTTTTTGATGAAATCGTCGGCGAATTTTTCCTGCTGGCGGATGGAGCGCTCGATGGCTCGCATCCCGCCGCGGATTTTCATCTCGCGCTCGATTCGGCGTTCGTCTTTGGATTTGAATAGGCCCATGGTGTTTCCAAACCTCTATTCTCCCTCTTCCCGGTAATCCGGCAACTTTTTCGATCTATACTGCAAGTCCGGCATTTTTGCACCTTCGCAGCGCGTTGATCACCAGCTTGCCCGCCACCCACATCGCCACGCGATGCGGCGTACGCACCCAACTGGGCAACGGCGCAGGCCGCCGCCAAATCCGCACGGGTTGCCGTACGTCCCCTCGATCTGCTTACGCATGGCATATAACTCACGGGCCCCAATCCGCATCCTGATCTTTGCTGTAGCACCTCAGGGGCCACGGCCCGGCGCTGTTATGGCGTTGCAATTGATTTCGGGAATGGCTGGGCCGCGCGCCGAAGGCATCTTCAGCGCCGCTCAAAGAGGTAAATCGACCCGCCCAGCGTCTCGAAGGATTTGGCCCGGCGGAACGGCTCGGTCTTTTTGTAGTCCGCGGGATTGAGATAAGTGCCCTGCAAAACCGTTGCGCTGACCGCAAACACCGGGTGCATTTCGGCGATCCGCTCGGCGCTGGGAAGAACGGAAACCCCGCTGGTCTTAAAATAGCGGATTCCGTAATAAGCGGGATCGGCCGAACCAAAATAGACCAGGATGATCGGGCGATCCGGGTGCTCTTTCTGCCATTCGCCCAGCAGCGGCAGGTCCTGTCCCCAATCCAGGTTGGAATCACTCAGCAGAGACAGCCCTCCGCGCGAGCCTCCTGAACCAACATTGAAGAATGAAATAAAGTCGGGGTAGGCCGAAGATGTTTCGAGGATCAAACCTGCGAATAAAGCGAGCGTCAGCGCGGCGGTCATTTTGGGGCGGCGCCGCCGGCAATCGGCGGCCACGGCGCCCATGCCGATGAATAGAAATGGATAGACGGCCAATACGAGCCGAAGCCCTACGTCGTAGCGCATCGCCATCGCGACGCTCATATACGTTATCGGCAAGATGAAAAAAGCGGCGGCTGACCAGAAGTGTCTTCCGTCGGATACGAGGCCCCATTTCCTCGCCGCATATCCGACTCCAAGAGCAATGCCCAGCAGCGTTGCCATTGGCGTTTTGAAAAGCATCGCCAAGGGAAAGTAGTACCACCACCCGTTTGGGCTTCTCTGTCGGCAAAGAAACGCGTCAACCGAGCGAGACCAATTCTGTATAAAGACGAAGCCGGCGATCCATCCTTCGGGAAGAAGCTTATGGCTTAGCGCCCATTGCGCGGGGCCAAGCAACCGATTGGAAGAGGGGGCCGCCGACGAAAACATGGGCACGTCGCCTCGCGCGGCGTCAACGCCCCCTTGGGGCGGACTCACCGCCCGAGTGATTGCGCTCGGATCGAAGAAATGCCCGGGTTCACTGCTGATTTCAAAGCGAAAACCATAGACCGCCCAGACGACGATGTAGCTGCAAAGCAGAACACCGCCAAACAACACGGCCGCAACGCCCATCCGGCCGAGGCGCGTCAGTGCCGAGCCTCCGAACCAGGGCCACGGCGCTGGGGCGGCCGCCCGCGCAAGCAGCGCGATGGCCAGCACCGGGATCCCAAGGACTCCGGAAAATTTGGTGGTGAGTGCCGCCCCCAGCAATAACGACACGACTGCCCACCGCACGATCGTGCCGCGTTCGCCAAGCAACCAGATGCCTCCCATCAATGCGGTGAAAACCAGCGCCAGGGGCAAATCATTTTTTAAGAGCGGAGCGTGGGCAAGAATGTTCGGGTCGAAACAAAACGCCGCCAGCGCGACGACGGCGGCAACCGGGCCGCGTAACCGCCATGCCCACCATGCGATGACAGCCCCCAGCGCCACGCCCAGGGCGATCATCCATGACCGCGCCCTGTTGAGCAGACGATCGACATCGTGCTCCGGTCTATGATACAGGCCGTCGCTGATGAACGACTCACTGCCGTTTATGTCCGTCAGCATGGTGTTCCACGCCGGCGACCGGCGATCGATGTGCATTTCGTCGCCGCGTATTCCCAATCCGATGACATATTTGTAAAGCGGCGGATTTTCCGGTCCCACCCGAAAGTCGAAGTAATGCGTTTGCACCCAGGCGGACAGCAGCGCCGCCGGTTCATCGAACGTGGCACATTTTCCCATCGCCGCGCTTCGAGCCAGAAACGCAAAGATTGCACACAACATCACGCACAAGGCGGCGGCGATCGCGTTGAACCCAATGCGGTGTCGGCGCGCGGCGCCATCCGAAGGGGGCGCGCTCATAGGCTTCTCCGCCAAAGATTGGGAAAGAGAAGAGTAATCGCCATGTCCCATATGAACCTTGGCTGACGAACGTCGCCGGCCATCGTTGCAAAGCATACCGGGTCTTGGAGTGTTCGGCCCAACCCTTTTTGATTCGCCGCCGCCGAAATCGCGACGATTTTGAAGGCCAACCGCCCATCTCGGCATGGCAGATTGCTTGATCGACCATCCCGGGTTGCTTTGAGATTGCGGGACCGGCACGCGGCTCTGTTTCCGTTTTCAAAAATTTCTGTCCCCTCAGGTGCCCCACCGGCCATTATGTGTTGCGGGTTTCTGCAACAAACCCGCCGCGCCCACGTCTTACCTCTTAACCCCGCCGCGCAGGCCATGCGGCGACGCTGTTGCATGTTTTGCCAGCCATCTTATTCTGATGAAATTCAGCCAGGAGCAATATCGGCCCATGTCCCACGGCACGAATGGGGATTTGGTGATGACCGGCGATGGGCAGGAGCCGCCGCCAGCCTTGCTGCGCCAGCGATTCATCTGTCTGGCCGGCTGGATTTTCGTCCTTGCAGTCGTTGGCTACTACGCCTGGCGAATGGTCGGCATAGGCCTGGACCTTCGGCAGGACTTCTGGGTCTATTGCTCTCAAAATCACTCCGACGACATGAACAACGCCCTGAACAAGGGGGACATGGTCCTGCGGGAAGCCGAAGACGTGGCGCAGGAGGATGAGCAGAAAAAATCACCGGAGCGGCGGCAGCGGGAAGCCGGCGAAATCGCCGCCGGACATCCGCCCCTGACGATCGCCCGGCCCGGACCGGGATTGTTTGATTCGCCGTTCAATGCGCGGATTTTTTTTCGGCGATGGCAGCGTCTTGCGCCGCTGTACGGCCAGATTCTCCGCGCTTGCGTGCGGACGTACGACCATCTGCTGCGCGACCGGGGCGAGGGGGCGGATTTCGATCTGGATTATCCCCCGCTGCGGCTGATGGTGATGACGTTCTGGGCGTGGGACGTTCAGACGCGATATCCCGGCATTACCGCCGTGCCGCTCACGCCGCAAAGAGTCTACGATCCCGACACCAATCGGCCGATCATCGCCACCTCGGACGTTGTTCAGCCGATGCTGAAATTCAACGCCTTCTGCGAAGGCGTGACCTCGATTTCGATTTTCATTTTGGTTTGGCTCTGGATGGAGCGGCCGGGAAAGCCCCGGCGGTCGCCTCTGGCCGCCTGGTTTATGTGGCCGCGGAGTCGGCCGGATGTTTTGCCCAAAGACGCTTCATGGCCCGCCCGCTGGGGCGATCCGATGCTGCTTGTCCCCGTCATCGTTTTTGCCTTCTGCACGCTCGTGCGTTCGAATCTCTCTTGGCGGATGCCCCTGCCGGACGCGACGGAAATTTCGCTGATCGATGCCCGGGTCGCCAGCGTGGGATGGTGGGTGTTTCTGCTGCTGAGATTTCTCGCGGTGGTTTGTCTGGCGCGATTCCTGCCCCGCCCCTATCGATCGGTCATGTGCGCGCTGGTCGCGGCAACCATGGCGTGGCTCAATCCCGGTTCCATGCTCGACAGCTTCGGTTGGCCGCAGTGGGATTCGTGGCTCCCGCCGTTTTTCCTGGTGGCGGCAATTCTCGTGACGCTGGATTGGTGGATCGCCGCCGGGCTGCTTCTCGGCGTGGGCTGCATGTTCAAGGGGCAACTGCTGTTCGTCTCTCCGGTCCTGGTGTTGTGCCCGCTGCTGGCGGGTTGGCCGGGAAGGTGCCTTCGCATCGTTGCCGGCATGGCCGCTGGGGCCGGGTTGGTCGTCTGGCCGTGGCTGGTTACCAATATGGCCGCGATGAGATGGATCTTCATCGCCGTAATGGTCGCGGGGTTTTTCTGCGCGGCTTCGAGTCTGCGGGGACTTTTGCGACAACAGTTCGCGGAATTGGCCCGCGCCGGCCGCGTGCGCTGGCGCCGCTTCGTCGAGCGATGGTCGCCCGCCCTCGCAAACGCCCTGCTTTGGATGGCCGCGCTGGTTCTGGGGGCCCTGCTTTACATTCTTCTGAGGCTGTTCCTGAATCACTGGACGCCCTCCCCGCCCGTGCTGTTGGGCCTAAGCGTTGCCATCGTCCCCTGGTTTTTGCCTCGCCGTCTGATCCCGGGCTGGTTGCTCCTGGTTTTCGCGTCGGCGCTGTGGCTTGTCGCATTCGATCTCGGCGGCTCTTGGTCGTGGTGGAAAATCGGCTTCGTCTACGGCACCCAAAAACATCCCGATATCCAATTGGGCGCTGCCAGCTTGAGCAATCTGTCCTCGATCCTCGGCGAGCGATATGGCTGGCAACTGCATGATCACGTCACCACCTTGAACCTTCCCCTCTTTGGAACAATCGATCTGGATCTTCAAAGTTTTTGTGCCTGGATTTTCTTCGCGACCGTGCTGATGTGCACGGTGGCGGCGGCAATTCACATGCGGCGGAGAGACCCGCGATTCCTGATCGCCCTGGTCGCGCCCTGGGTGCTCTTCACCACCCTGCTGACCCAGATGACCGCCCGCTACACGGTCCTGCCGGCGGTCATCGGATCGACTTTGATCGGCATTTCCGCGGAAATGAGCCTTCTGCCGTTCCTTCAGACCGTCCTGGCCTGCACCATGCTGGGCAATCAAATGATGTTGTTGCATGCCAGCACTTCGCCGGTTGCCCTGTCCATCACGCAGCCGACGCATCCGGCCCTCGCCTGGGCGATGATGCTGGTGGCGGCGATATACCTGCTCTTGGCCATGATTCCATCGCGGCGGTCGGCGGCTCAAACCGAGGTCCTGTAAATTGGCCAGCCAAACCAATGACATTGACGCCCTGGAGCAGCCGGTCGTGGTGACGCCGGCGATCCTCGCCCCGGCGCCGACGCCCGAGCCGCCGCGTCCGCATTTTCAAACACGCTTGCGTTGTACGGCCAATGTGCTGACCTGGGTGATGGTGGCGATATTTCTGCTTTGGGGGGGCGCCTGGGCGTTTCGAACGGGAATGGAGGTGCGACGGGATATCTGGCAATCCACTCGGAGCATTCGATTTACCTTCGACATCGTTCGGGGATTTAACTTCGGAACCCAGGTGATGCGTTATGCCGAAACCGCGGCGAACCTGGATCCGATGGCCGATGCGCTCGCCGCGCAGTCTCCCCGGGTTTTGGAAAGAGTGGGACGGCCGGAACTCGCCGGCGCCAGCAGCGCGACGTTCCGTCGATTGACCGCGGGCGAGCTTTTGCATGGCGTGGTCCAATTCGTGGATTCCGTCGTGCAGGACCACCAGGACGACCAGAATTACGACCTGGATTATCCTCCGCTGCGCTTGGCGGTGATGACGCTCTGGGTCCGCCGCGCTCAGCGCCTGCATCCCGAAATGGACGTCTACCCCTCGGAGAGAACCGAGGACACTTCGCTGCCCCAGGCCGAAGACGTGGCCGAGCCCATGTTGAAAATCAACGCGTATTGCGCCGCTGCGGCCGCGGTCATTATGTTCTTGCTGGTGTGGCTGTGGGTGAATCGCGGTGCCCTCCCGCCCAAGCCATCGAGAATTGCCCGGTGGTGGCGGCGGCGGCGCGGTTTGCCGGACCCGGTCGCGCCCAACTTGGTCGCGCCGCATTCGCCTTGGATCGTGCCCCATGGCATTTTCGCCTTTCTGCTGGCGACGGCCGGATTCTGGTATGCCTATGTGACGCTGGTGCACATTCCACCGCGGCCCGCCCCGGCCGTTTCCGTTGCCGGAATTCAACCCGCCCGCGACCACGCGACCGTCTCGGCAACGATCAACGCGCAGGGTGTGGACACGCAATGGCACATCGATTTCGGACCCACGCTCACCTACGGGCGCAGCACGCCCGCCCAATCGGTCGATACCTCGCTGGATGATCAGCCGGTCTCTGCGGCGATCGCCGGGCTGACGCGGGGTGAGACCGTGCATTTCCGCGTCTCGGCGACCAGCGCCGGCGGCACCACGAACAGCGATGACTTTTCTTTCGTCAGTGATGGGCCGACCGTCAGTGTGAACACGCCGCCAGTTGGTGGAATTGACTGGCCGACCTGGACGGTGTGGCTCCGGCTGCTGGCCCTGTTGATCGTAATGGTCGCCAGCGCGCGGGCACTGCCCACGGTGCATCGCGGCTGGGCGTGCGGAGCCGTGGCCGCCATGTTCGTCTGGCTCGATCCTCTCACGCTGATTGATTCCCACGCCTGGCCGCAGTGGGACGTCTGGATCCTGCCGGTGTTCCTTGGCGCGGCTCTGCTGGCATCGGTGAACTGGTGGATGGCCGCGGGAATTCTTCTGGGCGTCGGATCCATGGCCAAGGGACAGTTGCTCCTGGCCGGGCCGCTGCTGATGCTCTGGCCGCTGTTTGAGGGGAGATGGGGCGCGCTTCTCCGAATCCTCTGCGGGTTCCTGATCGGAGTGGAGTTGGTGACCTGGCCGTGGATCGTCAATTCGCCCCAGGAACTCACCTGGATCATAACGGCGATGGCGGCGGCCGGGCTGATCCTGGCCGCGTCGATGATGCGCGGCCCGCTGGGCGCAAGCCTGCGCGATGGCGTGCTGACGCCGCTGTTCGGCCGCCGCGGTGATGCCGATTCGGTCGCGCCGGAGCAAACGCTGGCCAATCTCCTGCTCCTGGCATCTCTCGCCATCACGGCCCTGGCAATCGCGACGGCCCTGATCTTCCACGGTTTGCGCGGCCGCCAATCGGCTCTTCCCGGCGGAACCATGGGATGGTTTCTCCTGCTGGTGTTGCTGCCGCCCTGGTTCCTCCGCCGCCGGTCCTTGGGCTTTTGGCTGGCGAGCGTTTTCGCGGCAGCGGTCTGGATTGCGTCCCTTTCATTCAACGCAAGCTATTCGTGGCTGACGCTCGGTTTCGCCTACGGATCGGTGAAGCACGACCAGATGCAGATGAGCATCCACAATCTCTCCAACCTCACCTCGCTCCTGAGCGAAAGCTACCACTGGGACATCCACGACATATTCGGCACGCTCGGGTTTTCGTTCTCGACCCCCGGGCCGTGGCGGCTGGGGCGGCTGACCTCGATTCCGGCCGTCACCTGGGCGTGGTCGAGCGACCTGGATGTGAAAACCGCCATGGCGGTGCTGTACGGAATTTGCCTGGTGATCGCCTCGGCCGCGGCCGCGATGCACAGCCGGCGCAATGACGTCCGGTTCCTCGTGACGCTGGTTGTTCCCTGGATCGTTTTCCCGATGGTGATGTGCCAGATGGGAGATCGCTATCCGATCTGGGCGTGCGGCATCTCGGCGGCGATGGTGGCGGTGTCGATGGAACTGACGCTGTTGCACGTCCTGCTGGCTGTTTTTGCGTTTGCCATGGTGGCTCACCATTTGGCTTCATTTGATCCGCAGCGATGGCCGCAGCTTTTTCAGCTCGCGACGCCGATGTATCCCGACATCGCCTGGATGCTGTTGCTGGTCGCGGCGATATTCCTGGTGGCGTCGTTGGTTCCGAGCGGTAAACGATCTGAATTCTCGTATACTGACAGGCGACCGCCGCTATAATGCGATTATGACCGTCGAGCAACTTACCAACGTTCTACACGCGCAGCCGTTTCGGCCTTTCACGATTCATCTTGCGGACGGTCGAACGTTCTTTGTGAAGCACCAGGATTTCATCTCGCGCTCGCCGGCTGGTCGTACGGTCATTGTTTATGGGGACGACGATAATTTCAGCATCCTCGACCTGCTTTTGATCACCGAGTTGGAGGTGCGAGCGCCTGACAAGCCCGGGGCCGCTGCATGACCAACCGCTGCTGCGGACCGCCCTGCGGCGCGTATAGTGTTCCCTGTTCCTTTGGCGTCGGCCTCGCGCCTTATCGATCCGGTGGCGGATTCGTCAGAAATGTCCCCCTTGGCTTTCCCGCCGCACTGTCTCTTTTTCGTCATGGTGGCTATACTCCCGTCAATGGGCGCTACACATGTAACCGTCGCCGTGAGTAATCCCGCCGATCCGCAGCGGCGTTGGGAGGAATTATTTCTTGTCGATGCCGGCGCGATTGACTGCATGGCCCCAGCCAAACATTTACGCGCCATCGGCCTCGAGCCAAGCGGAAAACGAACTTACGAGTTGGCCGACGGCACGGAAATCGTCATGGAAATCGGCGTCGCCAAAGTCGAATTCATGGGCGAGGTGGTCGGCGCCACGATCATTTTTGGACAAGATGACATCGAACCCATTCTGGGCGTCACCGCCCTCGAATCCGTCGGCATCGAAGTCGATCCGCAAAACCAGCGCCTCAAACGCCTGCCGGCCGTGCGATTGAAATGATCGTTCGGGGTGATCGGACATCTATCGAACTTTTCGCGGCTGGAGGGTATTGTTCCGTGATGCCCACTACGATGCCCTCCGATTTGGAATCGTGGGCGAGCATATTGGCGAGCGTTGCCACAATCGTGGCTGCATTCGTTGCCATTTGGGGAATCAATTCATGGCGACGGGAGCACATTGGAAAGCGGAGAGCCGAACTAGCCGAGGAAATGCTCGTCCGCGTTTTAGAAGCACGCGACGCTATCAAATACATTCGGAATCCAGTCATACCACACGGTAAATTATTCCATCGCGAACCAACTCCAGGCGAGACACCCGAACAAAAGGACGCGAGAGACTGGAAAAATGCCGCTAATGTTCGATGGAGTCAAAAAGCAAAAGTGTTCAGTCGATTATTTGCGAGTCGACACCGTTTTCAAGCCCTGTTTGGTGCGGAAGCTGCAAAACCGATAGAGGATATACCCATAATATTACTCGAAATCTCTAGTGCAGGAGGCGAGCTGCTTAGATTGTCGGAAATGCCGATTCTGTCAGGGGAAAAGCTCGATAAACACAACGAAAGCGTTGAAAGAAACAGACGTATCTTTTTGCTGGGGACTGGGGCTGATCCTGATCCTATCGAAGACAAGATGGCGAAAATAGTTGAGAAAATCGAACGGACGTGCAAACCAGCTATCATGGTCCGCGACAAACCAAATGGAATCTGGGCGTGGGTAAGCTCCACGATAGAAAAGACCTACAAACAAATTGATGGGAAACGGTGGAAACGGTGACATCCACCGTTTCTCACCGCCGAGCCTGCGGTGACAGTATAAACTATGCAATTATAGTAGAAAAGGTGCATGTCACCCTTTCCCGAACGCGCGTGGGGAGCCAGTTCAGAAACGGTTGTAGTAGAACTGCCAAGGCGAGCCGCCTACAATTTAGGTTATGAAAAGCCCAACTAGCCCCCGGGATAACTTTCGCGTCCATTGTGGCAACGTAGACCAACACTTGGAAGTGAAATTCGCACCGCGGCACCTGATTCCACACGTTGCACAATACGGCACGGCAAGCGCCACTTCGCCCAAGGAGGGGAGAGTCGTTGTGTTTATTAACGGCACAGAAAAAGCGCCTAAAATGGTGGCTGAGCCTGAACATAACTTCGGCCTTTCCCCGCAGGACTTCGAGTCATGGGCCAAAGAGGAAGTCGACAAGAAATTGAACGCCGCATCTCTTGAATCTAGTCGAACACGGCCGCTTGCGTAAACCGCTCACGTCCATCATCAAGGCGCTGCATCCATCGCCGATTTGGCTTTAGCAACTGCCGTATCGCTATCCAAGGCCCTCTGCTCAAGCGCGTGCACCGCAGTACGGGCGTCAAGCAGGACCTTGGCCGCCGCCGGAATGTCGGCACCTGCCGCGTCATTTCGGTCTGCTTGCGCTTGATGCAGAGTCGCAATGGCGGCCTGATACTGGTCCGTTGTGGCCAGTCTATTAAGGCAGGCGGACTTCGCAGCCTCATAGGCAGCTTTAAGAACTGCAAGTTTTTCGTCAGGCATCGTTGTTGGCTGCGTTGTCGAGCTGGCAATGACGCCTCCCGGGACCGCAGCAATCGCTGGAGCCGACACTCCGATTCGATTCATTATCGCAATTCGGCGGAAGCTGTTCAAAAGCTCCGCCGGGAATTGGAATTGAAAATTCCCAATTTCGGCTTCGACGTTGCGCGAGTAAGCGATGCGACTGAAATCGGCGGCGGGTAGGGCAAAGTTCAAATGCTCGTGATTGAAAACGTGAGTGCCTGCTACTGCACTATTGTCGTAAACCTGAGTGTGCGTGGTAGTCTCACTCTGGGCCGAATATTCGATGAGGGGTGTTTCAATCTTCGGTCCGCCCGGAAGAATAATCATCGAGAGCTTGCCAACATCGTCGCCGGAAAACGACGTATCGCCGCCCGTGTCAATTTGAACGTATAGCAACACCTTATCTGGCGGCGCGACGGCGGTTTGACCCGCATAGCTGAAACAAGATTGGCACGCGATGTTTCTGGCGCAGGACACCCAAGGAGAAGTGATTGTCGTCACGTCCTTGAATTTGTCGTAGCTCTTGCTGAATCCCTCATCGGCCACGGCAACTGCGCAAATCATCAACGTAGTCAGATGCGCTGCCATTCTGGGTATCATTTGCCCATCCCTGTTAGTGGAAGACACAAGTTTACGCGAGTGCCGCCGTGCCGCAAAATACGGCACGGCCCCACCGGCAGAAGGAAGAGGGGACCTGCCGCTCTGCCTCGACCTCGTTGACTTCACCTCCAAAGAATCTCCAAATTTTTCCCTTGCAAAGTTGACGTGAGTTAGGTAAATGTTCGCATTCGTAACGGGCAACATCGCCTTCTATTCCGCGCGGGCTCAGTTGGCTCGCGCTGCCAGGGAGACACCGCCATGTCCGCCGATTTCCATGAAAACAACAACTTTCCGACAAATGTCCCACACTTCCCGAATCCGGATCCGTGTTTTTCGTCTTATCTACTGCTCTACTTTCAACTTATCTACTCTCTCGCGAAGCGCCCCCCTCCCCCCTGTGGGACATTCTGGGACCGAGTGGGACTCTTACCTGGCGTAAAATCTCCATGAACTCCAATTCCGGCCATCAAGTTGACCGTTCAGGGTCCGGGCGATGCCGGGGAAGCTCGGCTATGGAAAAAACCACGCTTCGGTCTTAATCTGCGGCCATGAACGTCAAACTTTTGGATTTACAGGCCCAATACGCTCCCCTTCGCGAAGAAATCCGGCGGGCATTGGATGAAGTGCTCGATCAGCAGTCGCTGGTGCTCGGGCCGCATGTCGAGAAATTTGAAAAAAATCTCGCGGCGTACTGCGGCACGAAGCACGCCATCGGCGTCAGCAGCGGCAGCGATGCGCTGCTTTGCTCGCTGATGGCGCTGGGGATCAAGCCGGGGGATGAAGTGATCTGCCCGACGTTCACATTTTTCGCCACGGCCGGCGCGATCGCCCGCCTGGGGGCCAGGATTGTTTTCGCGGACATTGAGCCGGCGTCGTTCAACATCGATCCCTCCCGCCTCGCCGACAAGATCACGCCCCACACCCGGGCGATCATTCCCGTCGATCTTTTCGGGCAACTGGCGAACCTGGAGGCGGTCAACGAGATCGCGGCCAAACACGATCTGAAGGTGATCGAGGACGCCGCCCAGTCGATCGGCGCCAAGCGCCACGGCAAGCGGGCGTGCTCGACGGTCTTCGCGGGATGCCTGAGCTTTTATCCGACGAAGAACCTGGGGTCATTCGGCGACGCCGGGGCCATCTGCACGAACGATGACGGCTTCGCCGAGATTTGCCGGCTTCTGCGCGTGCACGGCTCGGGACATCAGTATTACCACAAATACGTCGGGGGGATGTTCCGCCTGGCCGCGGTGCAGGCGGCGGTGCTGAACGTCAAGCTGAAATACCTGGAATCGTGGCACGAGGGCCGCCGGCGCAACGCGGCGATCTACGATCGCCTTCTGACCGGCAGCAAGGTCGTCACGCCCCGGATCGAATCGGGTAATTGGAGCATTTACAACCAATACGTGGTGCGAGTCCCCGACCGCGATCGCGTCAAAAGAGTCCTACAGGAAAAGGGGATCGGCTCGGCGATCTACTATCCGCTGCCGCTGCACATGCAGGAGTGCTTCAAATCTCTGGGCTACGGCGCCGGCAGTTTTCCGGTGAGCGAGCGGGCCTGCAACGAGGTGCTGGCGCTGCCGGTCTATCCGGAACTGCCCGAGGATCACCTGCGCTACGTCGCGAAGGAATTGCTGGCGGCAGTCGGATAGCGGCGGTGGCGGGTCGTGGGCGCCAGGGCAAGGGCGTTACACGCGAATCCGCTCAGTTGAGCCGCGTCCCATAACCGCGGGATTTCACCGCCAAAGTGGATTCGCCACGACGGCCGATACATAAGCAGTGGCGTGAGTAATCCGCAACCCCCCACCGTCGGGTTCCAGGAATCATTGCTCTCGCAGTTGGGCGAGACGCAGCGACAATTGGATGCCCTGCGCGAACAACTGACCGAATCGCAGCGATTGGCGACCATCGGGACCATCGCGGCGGTCATCGCTCACGAGTTCAACAACCTGCTCACGCCGATCGTCAGCTATTCCCAATACGCACTCCAGAGCGCGCAGGGCCCGAAGCCGGATATGGAATTGATCTGCAAGGCGCTGAGCAAGGCGTTTGCCAGCGCCGAGAAGGCGGGAAAGATCTGCACGGCGATGCTGGGTCTGGCGCGCGGCGAATCCTCCTTCAATAAAATCAGCGTGCAGGGGCTGGTGGAGGAGACGCTGATGGTTCTTGCCCGCGATCCACAAAAGGACGGCATCGCCCTGCGCGTGCAAATCCCGGCCGAACTTTGCGTCCAGGGCGACAACGTGCAGTTGGAGCAAGTTCTCCTGAATCTGATGATCAACGCCCGCCAGGCGATGATCCCAGAGGGCGGCTCGCTGACGATCAAGGCATCGGCCGTGGAGCAGAACGAAGTGAAGATTCAGGTGATCGACACGGGTCCCGGCATCCCCGAGAACCTGATGCCGAAAATCTTCCAGCCGTTTTTCACCACCAAGGGGACGACTCGGAAAGACGAATCGCGCGGGACCGGCCTGGGCCTGGCCATCTGCAAGGACATCATCGAACACCACAAGGGGCGGATCGTGGTGGAAAGCCAGGTCGGCCACGGAACGACGTTCAACATCTATCTCCCGGCGGAGCCCGCGAACCGTAGCGGCGTCTAAGCCTTCGACGCCGTCGGAGCTGGGCGTCTGATCTTCGCCGCGTCGCGCTGGTGACGGATTCCGTGCAATAAGCCGCGATCGTAGCTGCGCCGATGTTTCGCCTTAAAGCGCAGTTCCGGACGGGTGGACAGCGACCACATCAATCCCCGGGCAATTCCCTTGAGATATTGGCGGATAATCCGCCACGGCGGCAGGCCGAAGGGCCCTTGTGGTTCAGCCGCGGCGTGACTTCCCTCCTCCACGCCATGGCGGAAACTCCGCTCGATGGCCCATTGCGGCGAGCATCGATCGGCGGGGACGTAATGCCAGACGCGAGCCGGCGGGACATAGACGCCGCGCAGCCCCTGCCGCAGGAGCCGGCGCTGCATCTCGGTTTCCTGCCCGGTGCTTCCCGAGAGCGAGCCGGGACCGCGATTGGTATTGAACCCGCCGGCGGCGCGAAGGTCCGACGCAAACGCCGCCCAGTTGAATCCGAGGAACTCCGGCGCGTTCACGCAATCCGGATCCGACTTCCATTGCCACCCGGTTGCCGACTTGGGCAGGTATTGCCGGAGCCAGAGTGGCGGAGGCGATTCATAGTCCACATCGGCTGGACCGCCGAAGAATCTTCCCGCGCCCGTCTTTTGGGCAACATCGGAATATGCTTGCAGCACCCCCGGATCCAGCCTCACATCGTCATCGGTGAAGAAGATGAGGCCATCTCCGAATGTCGCCAGCGCCGCGTTCAGAGCCGCGCTTTTGTTGCCTTGCGGCTGGTACATATATCGAAGGTTCAACGAAGGCGGCGCGGTTCGAAGCACGTCCTCGGCCCCGGCGCGCGGGCCATTCTCGACAACGACGGCTTCTCTGTAGCCGGCGGGCAACCGACATTCGCCAAGCGATTGAAGGGTCCGCCTCAAAAGGTCGGGCCGCCCGGCGGTCGCGATGTTGACGATCAGGTCCATTACGGGAATTTTAGCGGCCGTCCGGCCAAGGGCGCATATGCGTATATCGACCGTCCGCGGGCCGTCATTCCAGACGTGGAATGGGTGAACGGGCTTGCTGTGAACATTCTTATCGGACTTTCTCACGTTTCCGCCGGCCGCTGGCCGATAGGAAAGGTCAGGAGTATTCACATGCCCGTCACCGTCGATCATTCGCCGCTGCATGCCGAGGAGTTGGGCCTCAGGACCGTGGGTCAGGTCCTGGCCCATCTCAAGCGGGGGAAGCGGCTGGTCGTGCATGTCCTGATTGACGGGCTTGAGCCGGACCTTGGCCGGCTGACGGACGTCCGCCGATCCGCGCTGAAGGACCATCAAGTCTTCATCGAGACGGCAGACCCCCACGAAATGGCCCTGGACGTGCTCCAACAGGTCGAAGCGCAGCTTGGCGAGGCGGATCGGATCAAGTCGGAGGCGGCCAGGCTGCTCCAGAACAACCAAAACGTCCGTGCCCTGGAGAAGCTATCCGGATGTTTGACCACCTGGCAACATGCCCAGGAATCGCTGCTCGGAACGGCGCGATTGTTGAATATCAAACTGGATGACGTGCAGGTTGCGAACCGGCCGCTGACCGAGCTGGTCACGGAATTCGCCGAGCAGTTAAGGCAGATCAAGTCATCGCTGGAAAATCGGGATTTCGTGACGCTGGGTGATTTGCTGATCTACGAGACGACACAAACCAGCGCCGACTGGCGAGCGGCGCTGTGCGCGCTGCGGAAGATGATCGGGGCGAAAGCCGGCGTCGCATAACCGCGGTTTCACCGCGGGGTCATTGGTCATTTGTCATTGGTCATTTGTCATTTGCCGGGAATTGAGTGCGCACTCTCTCGCGAGGCTTTTACAAATGACAAATGACAAATGACAAGTGACAAATGACATTCCTTCCGATCAAATACGCGGATGAACTCCGGGCAAATTCAACAGCTCTGCCAACTCGGCCAAGAACAATTGACGCGCATGGAGTATTTTGAGGCGGAGCGGACGCTGGCCGCCGCCGAGAAGCTGGCATGGGACGCCCGTGACTTCGACGCCCTGGCCCGGCTTTACATGCCGCTACAGGAGTCCCGCCGCCAGCGCCGCCAGCGATGCGGGGAGGGAATCGTTCGGCTGGACATTCTGGCGATGGGAAGCTCGGACAAACTCGACGGCAATTCTTTTATCGAAAGTTTTCCGCATGGCCAGCTTTTGATCGCGGGGTGGGGATCGATCCAACCGGCCATCGATGCGCGACGCGCGCAGGCGAAGCTGGGGTTGTACGTCGATGTGTTCCTGGCCGCGGTTTATCCGGTGCAATCGGGAAAATTGGTGGCGATTGTACCGACGGAAAATGTGGCGCTGCCGGCGGTGCAGCCCCTGCCGGTGGACGTTCTGATTCGCCGCCTGCCGGCGCATAGCGTGGTGATGTCGGTTGCCGAACTACCGGTCGGGCAGATGATCCCAACGCTCGAGACCTACGGCAGGGTGATGGCCATCTGGGAACGGCTGCATGCGCCTTTCCTCGCCGCGGCGGATGCGACGGCCGATCCGATTCGCAGGATCGAGGCGTATCGCGCGGCCATCGGCGTCGATTACGCCTGCGAGCTGGCGCACCAGGGGATTGCCAATACCGCCCGGCAACTGTGCACCAAAGCAGAGAGGCTCACATGACGCAATTTGTCGGCTATGGCTCGGGCGGGGGAAGCGGGATCAATCTCCGGCTCATCATCGGCATCGCGGTGATCCTGTTTGGGATCATCTCGTACTACAGTCACGAGTCGGTCAATCCCACGACGGGCGAGCGGCAGCACGTGGCGATGACGGCCGAGGACGAAATGGCTCTTGGCCTGCAATCGGCCCCGCAAATGGCGGCTGAGATGGGCGGAGAAGTGCCGCCGTCCGAGCCAACCGCGCAGGAAGTTGCGCGCATCGGCCAGAAGATCGTCGAGCGGTCCGAAGCCAGGAAAAGCCCGTATCATTATCAATTCCATCTGCTGAACGACATGCAAACAGTGAACGCCTTTGCCCTGCCGGGCGGACAGGTGTTCATCACCCTCGGGCTGTACGACAAGCTGAGCGATGAGGCGGAATTGGCGGCCGTGCTGGGACACGAGACGGGCCACGTCGTGGAGCGGCACGTCGCCCAGCAGATCGAAAAGAGCCGGCTGGGTGAGTCGATCGTCCTGGGCACGGGCATCGCCGCCAGCAACCGACGCAACGGTTTCGCGACATGGGCCATGGCCGATCTGGCCAACGAGATGGTGCAGCTCAAGTTCAGCCGGGATGATGAATCCCAGGCGGATCAGCGCGGCTTGCAGTTCATGACCGAGGCGGGCTACGACCCGCGGGCGATGATTGATGTGATGAACATCCTCAAGCAGGAGAGCGCCGGCGGACACACTCCGGAATTCCTTCAGACCCACCCCGATCCCGGCGATCGCAGCGAGGCAATCGAAAATTGGATGCAGGATCATCCTTTCCGGGCCGGGCAATTGGATCGCGGGGATCCTTTGCCAAAATAGAAAGCCCAGGGATGGCCATCGGCTTTGAAGAGTCGATCGCGAATCGAAAGCGATTCCGCGGCGCCTGCGGGTTCACACGTCCAGGTTCTTCACTTCCAACGCGTGGTCTTCGATGAATTGCCGGCGGCGTTCCACATCTTCGCCCATTAGAACGCTGAAGAGCCGCTCGGCCTCTCCGACTTCCTCAAGCGTGACCCGCATCAGCACCCGCCGGCTCGGATCGAGCGTCGTTTCCCAGAGCTGCTCGCTGTTCATTTCGCCCAGTCCCTTGAATCGCTTGACTTCAATGCCGGTCTTGCCCAGCGCCAGGATGGCTGGGAGGATTCGCGCGACCCCCGCCACGTCGTGAACCTTGCCCTCGCTCACCAGGGCATATTTGGTCGTGAGCTTTTCGCCGCTGACTGATTCTTCCTGGGTGAGGAAGTAGTCTTCGATGGACAAACCCAACTGTTCAAGCTGACCGAAAAGCTTGTCGAGGTCCTTGGCTTCGTGAAGCTCCTGATTTTTCTGCACGCGCTTGCCATTGTCTTCGGGACGGCCGTTGCCCTGGGCGGGATCGGGTTCCTCGGATTCCGTCGCAAGGCTCTGCTCGCGAAGGTATTGGTCCCGCTCGCCGGCGCTGTGGAAGAACATTTCTTCCCCGGCGACGATGACCTGGAACAGAGGCAGGTGGCCGTTGCTGCGGCGGCCAAGGAAGTCGGCGAAATCAATTCCCCGCCGCTGCACGACCCTGGCCAATTCTTCGAGCTTGCTGAGCAGTTCGGCGGTCCGGCGCAGCTCCTCGCCCGCCAGCCGCCGGTGCGCTTTGCCCTCGTCGTCGCGGATGATGAGTTCCGTTCCCTCGAGCCCCAGTTCGGTCAGGGCCTTGCGCATCGTCCGCTCGTTGAGCATGTATTCGCTCTTTTTCTTGCGAAGGACCTGATAGAGCGGGGGCTGGGCTACGTAAACCCGCCCCGCCTTGATCAGGTCCTGCATGTGGCGGAAGAAAAACGTCAGGAGCAGCGTTCGGATATGGCTGCCATCGACGTCGGCGTCGGTCATGATGATGATCTTGCCGTAGCGGCGTTTTTCCAGATTGAAATCCTCGTGGAACCCGCATCCGATCGCCGTGATCAGCGTCCGCAGTTCTTCGTGGCCGAGCATCCTGACGATGTTGGCCTTCTCGACGTTGAGGATCTTGCCTTTGAGGGGGAGGATCGCCTGAAACTCCGAATCCCGCCCGGTCTTGGCGCTGCCGCCGGCGCTGGGACCTTCCACGATGTAGATTTCCGTGGTCTCGTTGGATTTGCTGCGGCAATCGGCGAGGGTGCCGGGCAGGGTGTTGCCTTCGAGGCTGTTCTTGCGCCGCGTCAATTCGCGGGCCTTGCGGGCCGCCTCGCGCGCCTCGGCGGCGAGCAATCCCTTTTCAAAAATTACCTTGGCTTCCTTGGGATTCTCCTGCAAGTAAGCCCCCAGCTTTTCGTTCACCGCCTGCTGCACGAAGGATTCGATCTCCGGGTTCAGAAGCTTGTCCTTGGTCTGACTTTCAAACTGCGGCTCGGGAAGCTTCACGCTGATGATCGCGACCAGGCCCTCGCGCACGTCGTCCCCGCTGGGTCGCAGGTCCTTGAGCAGGTTCGTGGACTCGGCATAACGGTTGATCGTCCCGGTCAGGGCGGTTTTGAACCCGCTCAGATGCGTCCCGCCGTCGTGGTTGTTGATATTGTTGGCGAAGGTCAGCAGCGTCTCGCTGAATCCGTCGCTGTATTGCATGGCCACTTCGACGATGAAGCGATTCTCGGCGTCTTCCTTCTTGAAATAGATCGAGGGATGAAGGACCGTTTTGCCTTCGTTGAGGCTCTGGATGTACTCCACCAGGCCCTTGTCATATTTGAACTCTTCGCGCTTTCCGGAGCGTTCGTCCTCGACGGTGATATGCAGCCCCTGGTTCAGGAACGCCAATTCCCGCAAGCGCCCGATCAGCATCTCGTATTTGAATTCGATGTCCGGGAAGATCTGCTCGTCGGGCTTGAAGGAAACCTTCGTGCCGGATTTGGATGATTTGCCGACGACCTTCAGTTCGCTCGCCTTCACCCCGCGGGCAAACGCCATCTGATAAATCTTGCCGTCCCGGCTGACTTCGACTTCAAGCCATTCCGAGAGGAAATTGACGACGGACCCTCCGACGCCATGCAGGCCGCCGCTGGTGGCATAGGGAGAGCCGTCCTTGTGATCGAATTTTCCCCCCGCCCCCAGCGTTGAGAAAACGACCTCAACCGCGGGGATTTTCTCCGTTGGGTGAATCCCCACCGGAATTCCCCGGCCGTCATCTATGATCGTGGTCGACCCGTCGGCGTTGATCTTGACGAAGATATTCTTGCAGAAACCGGCCAGGGCTTCGTCGATGGAGTTGTCTACAATCTCATAAACCAGGTGATGCAGGCCCTTGACGTTATTTCCGCCGATGTACATGCCCGGACGGGTGCGGACGTGCTCGACGTTTTTGAGCACGCGGATCATGCCTTCGTCGTATTTGCTGTTGGAAGCGACGGCGGTTTCGGATACGTTTTTCTCAGTCATCCATGAACTCCTGCTACGATCAAAAAACGAGACTCACCCACCCATGGCCCATCCCTCGTTTCCGGGGGGCGGAGGTGGAATGACCCCAGGCGAATATTATCTCCAAATTCCGCGTGATTACTATGTTTGCGGCGAGAAAAAGGCCCGCCCGGCGCGCGGCCTTTTTGCCGCCAAATCGCCGCTCTTTGTGGCGCTGGCGGCCCTCCTGCTCAACCTGGTCAGCGGAGCCTGGGCAACGGACGTTGGGGCGTCCACCCGACCGCTGGCTTTGGAGCAGCGCGTCGGCCGGCTGATCGACCAACTGCGATCGGACGATGCCGCGACGCGGCAATCCGCGGCCGAGGCGCTGACGGCCCTCGGTTCCGCCGCGCGCCCGGCCATTCTCAAGCTCGTCAAATCCGACGATCCGGGCTTGCGCCAGCAAGCGGCGCAGATCCTGCTGAATCTGCCGTGGTATGCGCCGGATGATCCGCCGGAGGTGATGGCCGCCCTGTCGCGGTATTCAACCGCGGACATCTCTTCGCGGCGGGACGTGGTTCGGCAATTGGCCGATCTCGACCAGAACCGAGGGCTTGTCGCCCTTTTGCGCCTGCTGCGCGATGATCCGAGCCCGGCTGTCCAGTGGACGATCGCAACCTGCTTGCGCGAGCAAGGCCGTGTCGAGTCGTTTCGAGAGATTCAGCCCCCCGCCGATGATTCGCGCATGCTGACGCTCTGCGGCTACTCCCAGTTCGCCACCAACCCGGCGGCGGCGCTGAACGATCTGCGGCAATGCGCGAAGCTGGAGCTGGCCAATCCCACGGACGATGACGGTGAATTCGATTTCGTCATCCGCGTCCTGGCCGATGAGGCGTGCCGCGAAAAGCGCTACGATGAAGCGGCCGAGTGGCGGCGAAAAGAGTGCCTGCGTGGAAGCCCGCCGGACCGATCCGGGGTGCAGACGGCGCTGATCGAATTGTTCGCGCTGGAGGGATTGTATGGGCCGCTGAAGGGATTGGACGCCGACCTCACGCTCGCCGGCAAAGACCGGGATACGCCCAAGATTCAATACGCGCTGTCGGTGATGTACGGCCGGGTGAACGACGTGAAGAGTGCAAACGCCGCTCGCTATGTCGCCACCGTCGAATCCGCCGGGCGGGATCGCAGCGACGTCGGCGATTTTCTTGCAGATCACGGTTGGGACGACCTGGCCGAGAAGGAATACCAGGACTTCCTGAGCCGCGCCGGCGATGTCGAGCAGCGATTGAATGCCGTCAACGTGCATTTTCGCCTGGCGAACCTGGCGATAAAGCGCGGCGACGATGAGACGGCCGCCCAAAACAAGGAACGGGCATTGCAAATGCTCGGAATGAACACCCTCTCCATGGTCGATGCGCAGGGCCATCGCTGGGAGGTGCCAGCCACGGCGGTCTGGGCGGAAGTCTATTGGCGATATCTGCGAGCCGCCGTCGCCAAACACGATGAAATCCAGGCGCGGCGGCGCATGGAGCAGTTGCTGGAGCTGAAGCCGACTGATGGGGACATCGCCATCGACGTGGTTCCGATGCTCGAGCAGCGAGGCCAAAACGTCGATTCCAATCTGCTTTTCCAATGGGCGTATGATGATATGAAGAAAAAACTCGACGCCGATCCGCGGGATCCCGACAAGCTAAACGGCATCGCGTGGCTGTGCGCCGAGTGCAATCGCAAGCTGCCCGAGGCCCGGCAGTGGGCCCAGCAGGCGGCGGCACTGATGCCCAACAATGCGGCCATCCTCGACACGCTTGCCGACACGAATTTTCGCCTCGGCCGGTACGATGAGGCGGTGCGCATCGAAACCCAGGCGATCCAACTCGATCCCGACGACGCGTTCATGCGAAAGCAGGTCGCGCGATTCCGGGCGGCTGCCGCCGGGGCCACGACTCGACCCAACTGATCGGCCGCGTAAGATGAGGGTATGTTCCGCCTGACGCGTGAAGTCCGGTTTTGCGTCAATCCCGAAGAGGATAACCAGCTTGCGTCCGCTCCCACCAACAGTTTCGCGGGATATCCGTCGCTGCTGGGTCTTGGGCATTATCTGGCCGTGGAAGTCACGCTGGTGGGCGAGCCGTCGCCGCCGACCGGGTTCGTGCAGGACATCAAGCTGATCGACCAAAAGGTGCGCCAAATCGTCGTGCCGATGGTGACGGCGTACGTTCGCCGCGGCCGCCTCGCCGGCGGCGCGATGCTCGTCACCGGGATTTATGAGCGGCTCAAGGACGCCTGGCCGCCCGCGGAATTGCATCATCTTCGTCTGGCCCTGAGTCCGTTTTTAACGCTCAGTTTCTTTGCGCGGGAGTTTCCCATGATTCGATTGAGCCAAAAGTTCGAGTTCTCCGCCTCGCATCGCCTGCACAATCCGGCCATCAGCGAGGAGGAAAATCAAAAGATCTTCGGCAAATGCAACAATCCGCACGGCCACGGCCACAATTATGTGCTTCAGGTCACGCTGATCGGCAAGCCGGACATCAACGGATTTCTCATCGATATCCCGAAGTTCGAGCAGACCGTGTCATCGAGTGTGATCGAGCCATTCGATCATCGGTATCTGAACATTGAGATTCCGGAGTTTTCGGATTTGAACCCAACGGTGGAGAACATCGCGATGGTGATTTATCGCAAGCTGAAGCCGCAATTCGAGCAGACGCAGGCGAAATTGTGCGGCGTGACGCTGTGGGAAACGAGTAAGACTTGGTGTGAGTATATGGAATGACGACGGGTTTCGATGCAGCAAAAACACAACCGCGAAGACGCGAAGATCGCGAAGGGGACGCGAAGAACCGCGGTATTGCGGGAGAAAGTGCCCTCGGGGTTCAAATCCTGCCACTTCGAATTGATGGGACGGGATTGAACTGACCGCGATCGCGATCACAGTCGCAAGGCCTCAGGGACCAAAGATCGTGTTGGATTCCTCGACCGTTCGGCTGGCCGGCTGGCAAAGCAAGGACGATCAAGGCGTCTCGATTTTGTCGGGCTTATCTGTAGCGCTCTCGGAAGGTATAGTCAGCGGGCTGATTACAATGCTAGCGGGGTCGAGTCCCATCGCCACAGCGGAGTCCAGAGCCAATTGACGGGTAGCGGCACGGCTTAGGAACTCGTTGGGCTGTCCATTCGATTGGTTTTTCCCTTGCACACGAAACTGGAAGGGCCGGGGTGATCGCGTCGTCTTTGCCAATCTGTTTGCCATCTCTATCGTCGTACGTTCCATCTCTGAGTGATTGTTACCGTAAAGCAGAATTAGGAGGCCCAGGATGGGGAAGATCGCTACGAGCGGCAGAACATGCGCCAAAACCGCCGTGCCAGTGCTACCGATCCCCAGTGCATCGCTCAGTGACCTCGCCGGCCTCGAAAAGAGGCCGGCGGTCAAGGATCCGATTGGAAACAGAACGCAGAATAGGCCGCCCAGCCTTGCTCCATCCCTAAGACCAAAGCTCTTTGCGATCATTAATTTGCCCGTGACAATCGCGTAAACCCCGCAAATCGCGAACAGCACGTAGATGAAGGAGATTGTGTCGAAAATCATGGAATGTCCATACGCTTAAAGCATCAGAATAAACCACAACTCGCGAGAAGTAAAGGTGACGCAAACCATTAAGCCTATTCACCCTCATTTCTGAGCATCCAGCCGCGAAAAGGAAGCTGATTGCCCGCACGGCCGACTCAACCAATCGCCAGTTCGGCATCGGCCGTTGTTTCCGCCATCCACCATAGGACCATTAGCGGAGCCATGCGGGCCACGAGAATGATGGCGCAGTATGCGAACATCACGCTCTTTTGACTCGCGACCGCCGTGGCTGAAAAGCCGACGTTGCTCATTCCGCTGACCGCGTTGAACAGGATATTGTCGGCCGGATCGTTTCCCGAGACGTGCGACAACAGCAGAACCGCGCCCAGCAGTAAGCCGAGATAGGTCCCAAGCCAGACGACGGCGATTGCGAAAGATTTGCCGACGGTTTCGCCGCGCAACAACTTTCGCGCGCCTCGAGCCAACTCCACCACCGTCGTGGTTTTCAGCCCGCTGCCGGTTCCGGCCGGGCTGGCGCCGATCAGCATCAGGACCACCAGTATCCAACGCGATGGTTGGGATATGTCGTCGATCGACGCGATGCTCAGGCCTCCCGTGCGCGATTCAACGGCCAGGACCGAAGCGGCGGGGAGTTGCTTGCCGATCACTTCCGACCCTGAATGGCCCGCCAGGTTCGGACCAAGGATCAGCACGCCGAGGACATAGAGCCACGCCGTGGCGGCCAGAACGGTTTTAGAATGCATTGAGATTTTGGCGCGAAAGATGATCGCGCACCAGAGTTCCATCAGGACGGGCAGGCCAAGCCCGCCGAGGATCGACAGCGGAAGAATCACCACGTGAACCAGAGGGTGAGACGGCTTGGGAAGATTGGCGACGTATTGCCCGCAATTGCCGAAGCTGCTGCCGGCCAGGAACATGGCCTGAAACGGCGAGCGGTCGGCTTCCCACAGCAATGACGAGCCGACCAAGAGCGCGATGCCTTCGACGATCACGGCGGTGGTGATCAATTCCAGATCGGTGAAGGGAAGGCGAACGATGCGGATGACGGCCAATCCGCCGACAATCATGGTGAAAAGACTTCCGCCGACGATGAGAAAGAACGCGGCCCACTGGCCGAAGTTATTCAGCCCGCCGGCGCCGGGCCCTTCGCTGAAACCCGAGAGGGTGGCGCAATTCATGGAGAGGAACAGGGCCCGGACGGAATTAGGATTGCCGGCGGGGGAACCGAATCTCCAGATCGCGAAAAACCCAAGGGCGATCATGAGGAGATAGGCGGGGAAGAGCCAATTGGCCAGATCGCGTCCGAAGCCGCCGCCCAGCGGCAGCGCCGCCATTGGGGCAACGGGCGCGGGCGGATTGGGTTTGGGCTTTTTCTTGCTGGCCAAGTTGGCTATTTCCCGTAGACCTTTTCCGGATCAAAGATCTTCTTGCCGATGACCTTCCAATCATCCGCCCCCCGCTGATATTCGCGGAAAAAGCAGCTATAAAATCCCTCGTGACAGGCCGCGCCGATTTGCTCGACCTTGATGAGCAAGACGTCCTGGTCGCAATCGACGGCGATGGATTTCACGTGCTGAACGTGCCCGCTGGTTTCGCCCTTGAGCCAGAGCTTATTCCGGCTGCGGCTGAAGAAGTGGGTCTTGCCGGTTTCGATCGTCTTTGTCAGCGCTTCGCGATTCATCCAGGCCATCATGAGCAACTGGTTGGTGACGGCGTCCTGAATGATCGCGGGGATCAAGCCATTGGAATCGAATTTGAGGTTGGCGAGAAGCGGGTCCATGGCGATATTTGTCCGAGGGTGGTGGGATTTTGTCAAATCAGAGCCGAACGGTAGACCATGCGGGACGCCGCGTTAATTTCGCGGCGCCGCCCATTCGATTTCAGCAACGCCTCGTAGACCGTTATCTTCGAAGGTCAGGCCAAAGTTTCCTGCTTTGACGCCGCGGGGGAGGAAACTTCCAGCGGGACCTTCCTTGGGCTGACAGGGATTTCCATAAATCGTCGATTCCATCGTCTGCCATTTGTCGTTCCACACGTATTGCCCGCCGGCCGGGTCCAGCAATCGTATGCCCCATAGTTGCTCGTGAAGCGCCACGGGGTCTTTATCGGGGTAAAGACGCTTGTATTCGTTGAGAATCGGAAGGTTTTGCCATGCGAGCTTCTGGGCATTCATTTCGTTTTGCTCTTTGGTACCGTGATTAATCAGATCGAGCATTTTGCCGTCGATCTTCGCATCCAGGCTCTTTCCCAGCCAAACGCCGGGCTGTGTGGCCGGCACCGCCCCGGCTTTGGCTGCATCGACTCGCGCAGCGCGACGATCCAATGCCCGCTGAAGCATCCGCTCGCTCGGTGTGAGAATCAGCGAATCGCCCGTCATCGCATAATAGATTGCCGCGTTCTGAAGCTCGGCGTTTTGGGCGACGGCCGTAGGGGTGGGGCTGACCTTCACATAGGGGTGATCCTTGTAGGTCATGGATTCCCACGCAACCATTTGGGGCGAAGTCTGTTCGATGAAAGCGCGCATCGCGACCATGAACGCGGTTAGCTTGAAGCCGTTGGAAACGTCCAGATGAATCGCCACGGGGATACGGGCCAAGTTCGCTTCGAAAAATGCGGATTGATTCTTTGCCTCGGCCAGCTCATTCCAAAACGGGTCATCATCGGCGTACACACCTACCCACTGCCCCAGCCAGGAAAGCGGATCGGCGCCCAGACTTGGAACCATGCCGCCGAGGAAATTTTCGGCGGGATGCACGGTCTTGGAGTTCTTGTCGATGGCCAACACGAAATGAAGAAGATCGGGATGGGGATCGGCGGCATCGGGCCCGATTTGGGCGGCGCCGGCGATGTCCACGAGCTGCGCGTAGTCCGTGCCGGCGATCAACGGCATGATCGTAAGATCGGCGGCCAGTTTGTCACGGTGAACGCTCAAACGCGCCGCTATGGGATCGAAAAACCATCGCCAGTTCTGCTCATAGCCATCGCGCCACCGCTGATACGAATCGGCTTCCGCCTGCGACACCTTCGTCACCCGCATTTCCCGGATCGGAGTCATGAACGAAAGAGAACCGTATCCAGCGGAGACGACCCCCGAGCGCGTGAGGCGCAATTCGCCGAGATTCGGCGCCGAAAGATCCGTATGGAGCGTCTGGTTGTCCGTGAAATTTCCGGCGACGAGATCGCCGAGGCATTCAGCCTGGAGTTCGCTGAGTATTGCGGCTGCGCGCGTTCTTCGTGAGTCGGCAATGCGCCATTCCGGACCGCACCAGCGGCGAATCGTCGCATCCGTCAGAATCAAAAACGCCGTCTCATCTCCTTCGCCGAATTTGTAGCGATTGCGAAAGAAGATGTATTCCGGCGCTGAGGTCAGCGAGGGCGATTTGCCTGCCTGTGCGTCCTGGATTCGCCGGAACTGCGCAACGGAATTGGTTACGACGATGCAGTTGTCGAGGGCGGCCATGTAACAGGAGAGCTTTCTATCCGGCGCAACCGCGGAAGCAAAAAACGACTGGTCATCCGTTGGCGCGGATTGTTGAGCGGAAGATTTGGCGAGCTGGAGTTGTGCGATCAAGAGTGCTTTCAGCGCCGCAGGATCGGCGGGTTCAAACAAGATCGCCACATCCGTGCCGGTGCGCAGGTAGGGATCAGATGCCGTCAGCGCCACGCTCTTGATCATGTGAGGCCCGAGGAGCCGGCCAAGTCCGCTTAGCGAAACGCCGAGTTGCTGTTCGTAGCGCTGTCGCGTGAGCGCGTCCTGGGACCGCGGCTCGACCGCGGTAACCAGCGGCGTGCCGGAGCGGTCAGCCTCGTCGGCCAAGTCGATCAGCGCGGAGAAAGTTGGAAAGAAAATGGCGGGCTGATCCGCGGGAATCAGGGCCGCCAGAGGATCAAGCGTCGGGTTCAATCCCTGGTTTCGCTTGCTCCAATCCATGGGCGTGACGGAAATGCCTGCAATTGAGCTGACGTCGATGGTCCCTTCGCCTTTGCCGGAATCGGAAAAGACGCGGTCAAGCTGGAGGCTCTCGCTGACGGCGCGGCCGCCGCCGAACATCGCAATGGTGTCATCGCCGTCGTTTGGTCTCCAGAACTGACGAGTGTTGTCGGCGATGTCGCTCGGCCGTGTCGTCACTTCCTTTGCCGCCTCGCGAGCCTGGTGTCGGAAGTACGCGCTACCGGGATATTGGGAGTTCGCCAGACGCTGGTAATAGAACTGCTTGACCCGGAAGAATGCCTCCTTCGATGCATGACGTGTGGTTGCGGCGGGAATCGTGAAGCTCAGGATTTCCATTCCGCTCATATCGCTTTGGGGAACAAACAACCGACCGGCGACGTCGTTGGCGTGTGGTACGCGAATCGCGATGGACGAAATCGCCGAGGGCGATCCGCGCCAGTAAAAGTTCGTCATGTCATCGGCAGCCCATCGGACATACACCTCGCCGGGACCGTCCAGGACAGCGTAAGGCGCCATCAGTTGGCTCCGGGTCACCGCGTCCATGGAGAAATCGTTCGTCTGGTTCGGCTCCGGGAACTTGCCACTGGTCAACTTCAACTGATCCGGAGTGACCACGTAATAAATGTCGCCTGCGCGGGCAACCGATGCGGACGCGACCAGCACGACCAGACCGAAGAGTGGAGATCGCAAGGCCCTCCACCTCAAGCGACTTGACGCGTTACTTTTCATGATGCTGTCTCCTATTCCGTTTTGGCGCCGACAGGTTGCTGGTTAAGGGCCAACCAAGCAGAAGTCTCACCGCCATGCCAGCACGCGAAACGCGCCTTCGTGTTGTTTGATCCGCTGGGGCAGGGCCAGCAGGCGGTCGCGGTAGATGCTCAGGAGCACGCCGAGGGCGAAAATCGCGGCGCCGCCGATGGCGAGATATACGCCTACCGCCAGTTGCGCTCTCATGCCGGCAAAGACGAGCAGCATGGCGAGATGTATTACCAGAAGCGAGCCGCCGACGAGGGTGGTGGCGCGAAGGCGGCACATCACGCCGGTGACGAACATCAGCACGCTCACGGTCGCCAGGCCCAGTTCGTCCATCATCGAAATCTCGTATCCGAAACGATTGACGGTCGCCGCGATGGCCAGCGGCACGCCGGCCAGCAAGCTGCCGAAGAGCAGGCAGAAGCTGGCGGCATCGCTTTGGCGGTCCTGCTCGCGATACCAGAGACCATATCCGATCACCAGCAGGATCAGACCGACGGCCACGCAGAACAATTCGATGTTCTGCCACGGGCTGAGGTGAATCTGCTGCTGCGCGACAATGAAAGTCAACGCGGCCTCGGCGACGGCGACGGTAATGTACCAGCGGCGAAAGTCTGAGTGTTGGACCAGGGCCGCGGCGAGGAGTCCGAGCAGGGCGAAGGCCGCCAATAGACCGGCGAGGAACCAATCGGTGGCGCTGGTGGCGAGGCGGCTGAGGGCCATCAAGGCAGCGGCGACGAAGGAAAGGGACATCAGGGCGTTGGCGCAGCGGAAGGCGGCGACGACCAGGGCCGGGCGGGCGACGCGTTCCCAGGCCGCCAACCGGTACGCCGCCAACAGAGCGGTGCCCAGGACCGCGAAGGTGACGCAGTAGTATTCCGCGCGGAAGTTCCAGAAATTAAGCAGTTGCCAGACGGCGCCGCAGGCCATGGTGGTGGCCAGGTAGACGTGCCTTCCGCCGCCGTACAGTATTGCCGCGGCGGCATAGAAGACGGCGGCTTCGGCGCAGAACAGCGACAAAAGGAGATTGGTGTGCACGCCGACCACCGGCTCGATGCGCTGGATGAAATTCAGCGCCGAAAAAAGCACCGAGACCAGCAGCACGGCTGTGGCGGCTTGGGCCACTGCCGCCAGCGGCTGCTGGGCGGGCCGGCCTTGATACAGGCGTGAGGCCAGCAGGTAGAGGATGGGGATCAGCATCAGCAGGGGCGATTGAACGGGCCAGGCCTTGAGGCCGAGCATGGAGAGCAATCCCGCGGCCCCGACGAGAGTCGCGGCGGCGGTCGCGGCGAGGTAAGCCGCGGCCAGGCGAGGCATCCGGCGCTCGTGGAGATAGGCGGAGATGCGGCAGCAGACGGCCGTCAGGGCCATGGCCGCCACGTAGGCCCAGGTGACCGAATAGGGCCAAGTGCTGTGAATATCCAGGCGGGTCGCCCGCATATGCAGGACGACGCCGAGCAGGACGGGCGCCGTGGAGAGCATCACGCCCAGCGCCGGCAAAGGTCTGGCGAGTTTGGCTGAGCTTTGCGATGCGGCTTTCCCGAATGCGAGCGACTGAACAAGATTGACGGCCAGGGAGGTCAGCGCCAATACACCGATCAGCGCCGAGGGGTGGCTGTTCAATTTCGCAAGATCGATGACCAGCAACTCCGCCCAGAGCAGCATGAATGCGGCGAAATAGACGTAGACGCCGACACGTCGAACCACGAGGTCGGAGTAAAGATATGCATAGACCCCGGCCAGGACCAAGGCGACAGCCAGGAGGCGCTGCGTCGGATCGGTGTCGATCAGCGGCTGCTCCTGTAGCCAGGACATGGCGATCGGAAGCCAGCCGGTGAGTTGGGCTCCGAGGAGTAGAAGCAGTCCCGCGCCCAGGAGGGCCTGCGCCGACCAGAAGCAAGCCATGCCGAATCGCTTTCGAGAGAATGGGCCATCCCCTTCCGCAAACGCCCGCTCGGCATGAAGCGAGAGCAGTCCCAGCGAGACCAGCAGCGTGGCTGGCGCGGCGACCTGCGTGAGCTTATGGAGATCGGCCAGGATGAGCGATCCCGTGAGGGTGACGCCGCCCATCAGCACGTAGACGAAGACGGGGTCTTCCAGAACGGCCGCTGCCGCCGCATACAAAGCGCAGCAGACGAGGGCGGCGAGCCACAAATGCCCTTCCAGCGTGACCAGGCCGTTGGCGTGATAGAACCAAAGATTCAGGGGCATGACCAGGCAGGCCAGCAGCGCCAGCGCCCGCCCGGCGAGCTGGTAGCGGGTCAGCTTGATGATCGCGCATCCGCCGGCGAGCAGCACGAGCGTTCCAGCGCCCAGACATGTCGCGACGACCAGTGGGTTCTTGAAGATGCCCAGGCTCGCCAACCAGATGACCAAACCCACGGCCAAGAGGACCCCCCCACTGGCCAGCAGCCACTGGATGCTTCGGGGGTCGAGCAGGATTTCCAGGACGGATCGGCGAGGAGCGGCGGCGGCACGGCCCGGGAGAGGCGGCGGCACGGCCTTGGGGCGTTCAGCAGGCTCGGGCGCTTCCGGCTCGACCAGGGCGGATTCACCGGGCTTCACACCTGATTTCATGTCGCGCAAATGCGACAGTCTTTCGGAGGCCAGTTGATCGGCGTTCAGACGGCCGCGCTCCAGTTCCGCACGCAACGCGGCGAGATGGCCGCGAACGTCGGCGGTGCACGCGTGGGCCTGTGTCAAAGTCAGTTGCTTCGCGGCGAACCGATTGATTTGCCAGGAGACGAAGGCGAGATATCGCAGCGTGGCAGCTCCCTGACGCAATGGAGCGCCGCAAGTGTTGCAATAGGAGTAAAACCCGGCAACCGGCCGGCCGCATCGCCAACAACCGGTCGCCGCAGGCAGCCCGGTATCGGATGGGAACGGATGCGCCGCGTTGACGGCCGTCGTAATATCTTGCCGAGCGATGAGCAGAAGCTGGTCCACCGCGTTCTGGTTGCTTTCGCCGATGAGGCCGCGATCGCACCACTGGGCGAACTCCTTTCTCGCGAAATCGATCGCCCGCGCGTAATCCTGCCACTGCGGTGTCGCGCCACAGTGTGGGCATTCTTTGTCCCCAACGCCAACCGATCCTCCGCACAGCGAACAAGCCGAAGCTTCAGTCGCGACCGGCATATTGCCTCCCTCGCGCCGTAGGCGCCGCCCCATCCACAAGCCACCCAAAAAGACGGGAGAAAACCGCCGGGCATATCATCGTAATCTTTGCGTCAAAAACCAATCGGATCGCGTTTGAATACAGACCAAATAGCCCGGAGCCGGCTCGAACTCGCCAACGACCGGTGTGGATGACGTAAATTAAGCCATCATTGGCGTAATCCGAGAAGCCGTTTAATGGCCAAATTCACGGTTCTATTGTGTTTCAGTCCCATAACGGCTGCTTAAAATGACCATTTTCCCTTGCTGTCGAAAACGCCTCGCATTGTAATTGGGCTTCAGTCGGTTATTCCGAGCGTCAAAACCTACAGGAAGATGTGAGCGCGTCTTTTGCCCTGTTTCTGATTCCCTGTATGGTCGTTTTTGTGCTTGCGCCGGCTGCGGCTCACTGGCAAATCTTCGCTGCCGGTGCCACAGAGGGGCATGGCTGACGACCGAGGAAAACGAATGAAAAAGAAATCGCGTGCTCCAGTTCCACATTCTCCAAAAAGCGCGTCCGGTTCCATTCACTCGCGTTTCCGGTTCTGTTTCCGGTTCTCCCTGGAACCGCTCACGTCCCTAATGCCACGAAGCTAAGTCGCAACGCAATATTTCTCCCGGAGTTGTGATTTGAGGATCGCACGCGGCAGCGTCATATACGGAAACTGTTTCTTCGGGCGTTTCAGCACGCGGGGCTCCAGACGTCCTGGACGAACCGGGTTGACGATCAAGTCTGGACATCGATCGATGTCGCCCAGGCGCAACCACGCAAGCGTGTCGGCAAAGCTCAGACGATTGACGTGGACTCCTTGCCGCCGCGCCGCTTTCAGCATCAGCAAACGGATCAGATTGTACACCAGCAGAAAGATCAGTCGTTCTTTGCGCACGCCCTGGAGCGTCTTGCACTTCAGCACGTCCATTCCCAGCGTGATCTTCAAATGACGGATGTTGGTTTCGACCGTCCAGCGCGTGAGGCGCAGGTCAATGAGTTCGTCGGCGGGATAAGCTTGCTCGTCCAGGAGCGTGGTGATGATCGTCACCGTGATGGGCCGAAAGCCGTTGCGCTGGACGGTGCGGCGAATCTCCCGCACGATGATCGACTCCGGGAGTTGGGACCACTGCTGGTCGCTCATCCACGCCGGATGTTCAACCGGCTTGAAATACTCGACCAGTTGGTCGTCCGCGGAGGCTTTGCCTTCCGCCCGGCCGAGCGTTTTGACGATGCGCGATCGCGGCTTGCCGGCCTGCTTGGCGGCGCCACCCTTGCGGGGACGGGCATGTTCCCGCCGCGGATTGAAATCGACGGTGCGCCGGTGATGGACGGGCCCCACGAAATGCAGATTCGCCTGTAATAACAGGGCCAAATGAGCCCATCCGCTGAACGCGTCATCTCCCAGCAGCACATCCCCGCCCTGAAGATGCCCGTGCATCGCCGGGGTCTGCGAAATATCGGAAGTGTTCATCGGCGAGTCGATGCAATCGATCAACAGGCCGCTGCGGTGGTCCATCAAGAGCAGCAGGTGGGACATCGGGAACCCCAGGTCCTTCCCGGCAGCCCGAGGGAACGCCGTAGTGCGCGCGCAGCTCGGGCGCATCCGGCATCGAATTGCTGCTGCCGTCCACGACGTGAACGCGATGTCCGCGCCAGCGGTACGATTCATCGCCAAGCTCGTCGGTGTCATCCAGTTCGCGACGGGCCTTTCTCCACGACCGAACGATGAACGCTCTGAATCAACTCCAGCGGCAAGCGTGCCCGCGCCTGACACCAGGCGGAATCGGAAAAATCCTCGTCGGCCAGATGGCGCACCGCCGAACAGGCGACATTGCCGTGGGCGACCTGCTGAACAAAAAACCGAAGCGTGTTGCCGGGCGTGAGCGTGGTGTTGCCGAAGAGATGGCCCTGAGCCAGCGCCAGTTGATTGATCCGCTCCGGCAGGAGAAGATCGTCCGTGCCATTGCGAACGTGACAGAGGGCGAGATCGAACGCAGCCATCCGTGGCCTCCTGTTGAAGAATGATGTCGTTGAACAACACCATTGTCTCAGAAGGCCGCGGCTGGCGCGAGCGATATAAGGCGCGCCCGGGCGCGGACTTACGAACTATCTTCGTGGCATTAGCTCACGTCCCGGTTCCATTCTCCCGAACACCGGGTTTGCGCCGGTTTTATGCCGGTTGGGTGCAACTTATTCTTGTGGCGCGGCGGCCGATTGAAGTCAAATCTCACGCGGAGACGCGGAGCACGCGGAGAACAAGGCGCTGGGTTTTTCCTCCGCGTCTCCGCGTCCCCGCGAGAGATCCTTCTCCGGTATTGATGCCAATACGATTTGGGCGGACCACAATTGAGCGCTATACCCTGCCGGCTTTTTGATTGACTCTATGACTTTTAATGACATAATGTAGCAATGTACGAGATACGCAGCGCCGAAAAGGGGCGGGAGAATTTCAAATCGCTCCCATTGCGTATTCAGGTGAGAGTGCAGGAGGTGTTTGATCGACTTACCCGCTGGCCGAATGTGAGCGGGGTCAAACCGCTTCGGAGATCGCTCAAGGGAGCGTACCGCATTCGGACGGGAGATTGGCGTGTGCTGTTTACCGTCGATGTGCGGGCCGAGCGCGTGATTGTGTTCCGCATCGACAATCGCCGGGACGTTTACGAAGACTGAAGGTGTGACATGAGTCTCGATATCATCACCCATAAGGGGCGTCGTTGTGTGCCGGTGCCCATTGAGGAATATGAACGGCTGAACGATCAGGCGCCGCCCTTTCCGCCTGTGGACGCCGATGGCACGAGTAACGCCATTGACTTCGCTCGCGCCGCCATCGCGCGGCGATTGATTGCGGATCGACGCTCCGCCGGGCTGAGCCAGCAGCGGCTTGGCAAGCTGGCGGGCGTCCGCCAGGAAACCATTTCACGAATCGAATCGGGCAAGCAGACCGCGACGGTGAGAGTGATCGACAAACTGGACAAGGCGATTCGCCGGGCCAGCGGCCAAGCCAGAAAACGCAAAGCCGGTTAGTTCCGGCTGACGGCACGGATACCTTGTCTACCCCCGCCCGCGTCCTATACTTTCCCGGCCTAAACTCTGGCGTTGGAGTGATTTGCGATGGATCGGCAGCCCTTTCTGGAACTGGCGCGGCGGCGCGTCGTTGTGCTCGACGGCGCGATGGGGGCTGCTCTGCAAACTTTTCCACTCGACCTTGAGCGCGATTGGCGAGGGCAGGAAAACATCTGCGAAATCCTCAACCTCACGCGGCCGGACCTCATCGAACAAATCCATGAGGGGTTCCTGGCCGTGGGGTGCGATGGCGTCGAGACCAATTCCTTCAGCGGAAGCAAAATCGTTCTGGCGGAGGCGGGGTTGGCTGATCGCACGACCGAGATCAACCGCATCGCGGCGCAGATCGCGCGGCGGGCGTGCGAGCGATTCGAGACGCCGGATCGGCCGCGATATGTGATTGGATCGGTTGGGCCGGGGACCAAGATCGTCACCTTCGGCCAGACAAGCTGGGATGTGATGGAACAAAGTTTCTTCGAGCAGATCCTCGGTCTGCTCGAAGGCGGGGCCGATGTCCTCCTGATCGAAACACAGCAGGATTTGCTGGCCATCAAATGCGCCATCGCCGCGGCGAATCGCGCCTTCGCCCAGACCGGCCGGCGCACCCCGATCATGGTTTCGGCGTCGATGGATCAACAGAACGGCGAAGAGATGCTCACCGGTTCCGATGCGACGGCCCTGGTCGCGACCATGCTTCCCTTCGACGAAATCGACGTCCTTGGATTGAACTGCGCCTTCGGGCCGTACGAACTGGCCGAGTCGATTCGATACGTTTGCGAGAATTGGCCGCGGCAGGTGAGCGTGCTGCCGAACGCCGGGCTGCCGGTGTACGTGGAAGGGAAAGCGCATTTCCCGATGACTCCGCCCGACTTCACCAAGGGGGTGATGCGCTTCGTGGAGGAATTCGGGGTCAATATCGTGGGCGGGTGCTGCGGCACCACCGCCGAGCATCTCAAGCTGCTGTGCGAGGCGGTTGGATTTCGCCCGCCCAAAAAACGCCAGGCCACCGTCAAGGCCCAGGTGTCCAGCCTCATCAGCGCCGTGGATATCCGGCAGGACAACAGCTACCTCATCGTCGCCGAGCGGACCAACACCAACGGCAGTCGGCAATTCAAGCGGCTGTTGCAGGAGGAAAACTGGGACGCGCTGGTGAGCATGGCCCGCGACGAATTGCGCGAAGGCTCGCACATGCTGGATGTCTGCGTGGATTTCGTGGGTCGCGACGGCGTCGCCGACATGCGCCAGGTCATTTCCCGGTACGTCAACGCTCTGCCCGGGCCGATCATGCTCGACAGCACAAACCCTGCGGTGATGGAAGCGGGGCTGAAGCTCGCCGGCGGACGATGCATACTCAATTCGCTCAACCTGGAAGACGGCGAAGAGCGGGTGGGGCAGATCTGCGCGCTCGCCAAGAAATACGGCGCGGCGGTCGTGGCCGGGACCATTGACGAGGACAAGCTGAGCGCCATGGCCCGGACGGCGGATCGCAAGCTGTCCATCGCCAAGCGAATTCGCGACCTGGCGGTGGATAAATTCGGGCTGCACGACGGGGACATCCTTTTCGATCCGCTGGTTCTGCCCGTCAGCACGGGCATTGAGGAGGACCGGCGCAACGCCCTGGAGACCATCGAGGGAACTCGCCGGATTTCCCGGGAGTTGCCCAACTGCCATACCGTCGTGGGATTGAGCAACGTGAGTTTCGGCCTTAAACCCGCCGCTCGCGTCGTCCTCAACGGCGCATTTCTGCACGAACTCATGGAGGCCGGGCTCACGGCGGCCATCGTTCATGCCAGCAAAATCCTTCCGCGCAACAAGATCGAAGACGAAAAGTGGAGCGCGGCGATGGACCTGATCTACGATCGCCGCCGCGACGGGTTCGATCCGCTCACCCATTTCATATCCCTGTTCCCCGACGGGGCCGAAGCGCCGAAGGAAAAGGCCCAGGACAATCTCCCGATTGAGGAGAAGCTCAAGCGGCACATCATCGACGGGGAAAAACGCGATCTGACCGTGTATCTCGATGAAGCGATGAAAAAGTATTCGCCGCTGGACATCATCAATGGCATCCTCCTGGAAGGGATGAAGGTGGTGGGCGAATTGTTCGGCAGCGGGCAGATGCAATTGCCGTTCGTGCTGCAAAGCGCGGAAACGATGAAGGCGGCCGTCGCCCACCTCGAAGGTTTCATGGAAAAAGCCGACAGCCGGACCAAGGGCCGGATTGTGCTGGCGACCGTGCGGGGCGACGTGCATGACATCGGAAAGAACCTGGTGGATATCATCCTCACCAACAACGGCTATACGGTGTTCAACCTCGGCATCAAGCAGCCGCTGCACGACATCCTCCACGCCGCTCGGGAAAAGAGCGCGCACGCCATCGGCATGAGCGGCCTGCTGGTCAAATCCGTGGCGGTGATGAAGGAGAACCTGGAAGAACTCAACGCGGCGGGCGTGTCGATTCCCGTGCTGCTCGGTGGAGCGGCGCTCACTCGGGATTATGCGGAGGAAACCCTGGCGGAGCTGTACCGCGGTCCGCTGCTCTATTGCAAGGATGCCTTTGAAGGCCTGCACGCGATGGACGAGATTTCCGGCGGAAAGATCGACGCGGCCGTGGATCGTCAGCGCCGGCGGGCGCAGCATCGAAAATCCCTCCGCGCCGAAAGCGAAAAGAAATTCGGGCACATCATCGCCGGCGAGAAAGGCGGCCCTGCCGTCGCGAAAGACAATCCCGTTCCCACGCCCCCGTTCTGGGGCCGGCGGATCGTCACTGAAATCTCCCCGAGTCACGCCTTCACGTTCATCAACAAAACCGCCCTCTACACCGGACAGTGGGGGTTCAAACAGAAGGGATCATCGCCCGAGCAATATCGCCAATTGATCGCCGAAACGGCCGATCCGATTTTTGAATCTCTCAAGCGGCAGGCGGTGGAGGAGAAGCTCATCGAGCCGAAGGTGGTTTACGGATATTTTCCGGTGCAAGGCGATGGCGATGACCTGATCGTGTATCACGCGGAGGAGTTCCCCGCGGCGGGGAGAATCCCGGCCGGCAATCCTCGCCAGTGGATGCGCTTCTCATTGCCGCGCCAGTCCGGCCGTCGCCGGTTGTGCATCGCCGATTTCTTCCGATCCAAGGCATCGGGAGAATTCGATGTCCTGGGCGTGCAAGTGGTCACCGTGGGCGATCGCGCCACCGAGGCCGCCGAAAAGCTGCGCCGCGCCGACCGGTATCAGAACTATCTCTATCTGCACGGCTTCGGCGTCGAATCCGCCGAAGGCCTCGCCGAATACTGGCACAAACACATGCGTCAGGAACTCGGCTTCGGCGGCGAGGATGCGCCCGGCATCGAGGAACTGTTCCACCAGGGCTATCGCGGAAGCCGATACAGCCTGGGGTATCCGGCTTGTCCGAATCTGGAGGATCGTGTTAAAATCATGGAATTGCTGCGGCCGGAGGAAATCGGCGTGCAGCTCAGCGAGAGTTTTATGATGGTTCCCGAGCAGTCAACCGATGCTCTGATTGTACACCATCCGCAGGCGAAGTATTTTGATGCGTGAGTTCATGAAGAGGGGCGAAAGCTGCGTGCGGTGACCTTGTCGAAGGCTGTAGCCATTTCTGATCGTCCTGTGCCTGTCGGCTTTTGCTGATGCCAGTGAGCGCTAACCATGACTGATCTCTCAGCCCGGTCGGCCGTTTCCAAACCCTCCCTCGCGGTGTCGCTGCTCTTTTGTGCGGTCCTCGCCGGGCTGGTGGCATGGTTGCGCTTGCGCATTTTCGAGCATGCATCGGTCGGAGTCGGATACGCCTTGCCCATCGTGCTGGTGGGTTGGACCCGACGCCGCTGGCTGGTCTGGCTCATGTGCCTGGTCTTTTTTTCGATGGCCCTCTACAAGTTCCGGGTGAATAGCAATGTCAGCACGCTGTTGCCGCAGCAAAGGGACTTCGGGTTCCTGCTGCTGATGGCGGACCTGTTCTTCGTAGCGGCGATTGTCGATCTGGTCCTGCGGCGCGAGGGATCTTTGGAATTGGGGCGCCAGGAACTGCATCGTAGAAGCGAGGATTTGAAATTCAGCAACGAGGGTCTGCGTGAGCGGCAGGAAATCACCGAAACGCTGTTGAAGTTGTCGCGGTCTCTCACGGCCGGTCTGAGCCGGGAGGCATTCGCCGCGATCGCCGGCACCGTTCACCGCCTCCTCGGGACCTCAACCGCCATCGCCATGTGGGAGCTTCACGGCCAGGAACTGACGGTGATCGGGCACGACGGATTCACGGCCGAGACCGCCCAAAGCGTCGATGCCCCTCGTCAAAGCGGATTCGCTCGCCTGGTGAGCGAAACCCAAAAATCAGTGGCGATCGGCAACGTGTCGCTTCGCTCGGACCTGAACCTGCCTGCCAGCCCTGCCGGGGAAGGGTTTCAGGCCCTGCTGGGCTCGCCCCTCAAGATGGAAGACAAAGTCGTGGGAGCCCTGGTCGTGTGCAGCCACCGAGTCCGCCCCTGGACCGAGACCGACATCTCCCTGATCGAATCCCTCGCCGCACAGGCTTCGGTGAGCCTCGCCGCCACCCGGCTTTTGGAACAGATCGAAAACGAGCAAAAGGAATTGCAGACGGTGCTCGATACCGTGCCCTTCGGAATCGTACGCCTCGATGCAAGGACTTCCAAGTTGATCTGCAATCCGGCCGGCGCCGCGATGCTGGGCCTTCCGGAGGTCAGCGACGCCGGCCCGGGAAACTGGCCCAAGGCGCGATTGGTCGGCCGCGGCGGGGAGATCGCCCCGGGTGAAGACCCGCTGATGCGCGCGTTGCGCGGCGAGGTGACGGTGGCCATGGAGCTGGAAATCCACCTCCCCGGCAGTTCGAAAATCAACACGCTGTGCAACGCCGCCCCCATCCGCGATCGCTCGGGCGCGATTTCCGGCGCCGTCGGCGCTTTCCTCGACGTTTCCTCCCAGAAATCATCAAACGAGACGATCGATTCCGGATTTGATTTCAATGATTGGCTCACCGTCGAATGCCGCCAGGTTCAGCCCCGCGCCGAACGAAAGCATTTGGAATTTGTCTGCAATCCGCTGCAAAGGAGCATTCGCCTGAGCGTCGATCGAAACAAGCTGTCGCGCATCCTGACAAGCCTCATCGACAACGCCATCAAATACACCGACAGCGGTCACGTGCATGTTTTGGCCGAACTTTTGCCCGATGGGCGGCCCAGCGTCTGCGTGAGCGATACGGGAGTGGGCATCGCACCGGAAGACCTCTGGGCCATCGCCGAGGAATTCGCGCAGGGGAAGAGTCCCGATCGTCCCGCGAGCGGTGGTTTAGGCCTGGGACTATCCGTTTCCAAACGCTTCATCGAAGCGATGGGCGGAAAGCTGGAAGTCGCCAGCCAGCTCGGCAGGGGAAGCACCTTCACCTTCACGCTTCCGGCATCGTGCGTGGTGGAATGACGGAACCGATGCGATGAAACCGGCGTCAGTGGCGTTTCGCGTCATCGGTGAATTCAATCGCCCCGATGTCATCGCCACCTGGGTCGATCGCCCCCGCCCCCGTCCCGTTGAAATTGAAAATGAAATCGAGCGGGCCTGGCGGCAAGCGCGATCTCGCCGGGGGGTGAAGTTATTTGACGGACCCATGTGCCGGCTGGAATGCTATCGCGCCGGCAAAACCCTTGAACTGGAACTCAGCCGCACCTCGTACAAAATCTTCTGGGGCACCAACCTCACCCATGCCGATCTGGCCGACCGTTATGGCCCCGAAGCCCTGGCCAATCCCGTGGGATTGAGCTGCGCGCTCGAAAGTTCGGACGGATATTTGATGCTCGGCCGCCGAAACGCCTCGCTCGCCTATTACCCGCTGAGAGTCCATCCGTTCGCCGGAACGCTCGAGCCGGCCGATCCCCTGGACGTCTTCGCGGGCGCCGAGCGCGAATTGGCCGAGGAACTCGCTTTCACCCCGGGCGATATTGCCGGCATACTTTGCATTGGAATGATCGAGGACCTTTCGCTTCGCCAGCCGGAATTGATCTTCAGCGTCCGATCGACTCGATCGCGCATGGAGATCGAGCAAATGCTCGACGCTGCGGAACACAACGCATGCGTGGCGATCGAATCCCGGCCGGATAAGTTGGAGGCGGCGCTAAACGATCCCGCCCTCACGCCGGTGGCCCTCGGGACCGCGCTGCTCTGGGGCCGAGGGCATTTCGGCGCAGCCTGGTTTGACGCGGCCAGGCGTGCGGTTAACCTCGGGGCTCCATGAACCTCAGTGATGAACTCGAGTGCGCAACGGAGTTGGCCCGCGCCGCAGGCGCTCTCGTCGCCGAACAATACGGAAAGGTCGATCGTCTCCTCAAGCGCCACGACGAAGCCGTAACCGAAGCCGACCGCGGCAGCCAGCGCCTGATCGTGAGCGGCCTGCGGCGCAGATTCAGCGGCGACGGAATCGTCGGCGAGGAGAGCGACAGCGGCGACGCCATCACTTTCGATGTCCCCAAACCCTCCGGACGAAACTGGGTCATCGATCCGATCGACGGCACCAACAATTTCCTCGCCGGCCTGGGAATCTTCGCGGTCTGCATCGGCCTGCTCGACGGCGGGCATCCCGTCCTCGGCGTCGTGTATGACGTCACCCGCGATCAGCTCTTCGTCGCCGCCAGCGGGCAGGGGGCCTGGCTGGGGACGCAGCGCCTGCGGGCGAATGAATCCCCCCTCGGCGATAACGCGATGCTCATGCTCACGAGCAATCTGCTCGGCCCGGACAAGAAAGCGCCCGCCTACGCCCGGCGCTGGCTCGATCAGACCAACTGGAAGATTCGCATGCTGGGCTCGGCGGCCATGGAGGCGATGCAGGTGGCCATGGGCGTCGCCCACGGCGCGGTCACCCTCAACGGAAAGCTCTGGGACATCGCCGCTCCCGCCGCGATCGTGATCGAGGCCGGCGGCATCGTCACCGATCCGCACGGAGAGGCAATTTTCCCCTTCGATCTCACCGGCTACACCGGCGCAAAGGTGCCCTACCTCATGGCCGGACCCGCCGCCCATCCCCTGCTCCTGAGCGAAATGCGGAGATAGGATGGAACGACTCCAGCCGATCCAGGCAAAATCGGTTCCATCATTCGGGCTTGTCTGGCTGCTGACGGTGGTCGGCGCGAGCCTGATGTTTCCCGTTATTTCCGTCCTGTTCGTCAACTATTACAAAAGCGAAGACCCCGCCTGGATCGACCTCCTGTATCGCCAAAAACACGTGGCCCTCCAGCGCAGAGCATCGGAGCCTCGTCGCCTTGTGATCGTCGGTGGATCGGGAGCCCTCTTCGGAATCGACGCCGAGCTGATCGAAAAGAAGCTCCACATTCCCACGGTGAATTTCGCGACTCATGCCGGCCTCGGCTTGCGATATCTGCTGGACCGCGCCGAGCGCGAGCTGCGCTCGGGCGACATCGTTCTGCTCGCCGCCGAATACGAAACCTGGCCTGACGCCTATCGCGATTCAGAGGGCCCCGCTTTCGATTACATCTGGACGTACGACAAGCCATACCTCGCGAGCATGAACCGAATCGAAGCGGCAAAAATGATATCCGCCGTTCCCTGGTCCCAGTGGCCGCGATCCACCGCCGGCTGGATCGACCGCATTCACGGCGACTATTTCCATTTCCGTGAGTTGTCCTTCTACAGCGTCGCGACGCTGGATTCGAGCGGCGATATCCACGTCACCGCTCCATCCGCAAAATCCCAGCCGCCGTCGTTTCCATTTCCGGGCGATCCCACGCTCCCGGCAATGCAATCCATCCGTCAATTCGGTTCGTTTGCTCGATCCAAGGGAATTCAATTGCTCTGGACCTGGCCGAATATCGCTCGGCCCGCAACGCTTTCGCAGCCGCCCGGCTTTCTGATCGACCGTCTTCAAAGCAGCGGATTTGTGATTCTGGATCAGCCGGCCGACAACGCATTTCCCCCCGATTGGTTCATGGACACGCCGTACCACCCCAATCCCTGCTGCCGCCGCGTGCGCACCGAAGAGTTAATCCGCCGCCTCCGGCCGGTCCTGGGATTGCCGCCGGCCCCGCAAAAGGTCACCGGCCTGTTTCTGCTGGCGGGAACGGATCATCGCCGGACCGATGGAAATACATTTGCCGACCATCCCGGCGTGGTGTTTCGATATTTAAGCCCAGAGCCCGGCCTCGATGCCATCTCACCGGAGGCAGCAGCCCAGCTCGTGCGCGGCGGCACACCGGTCTACACCGATTCCGAAGAAGCCAGAAAGCTGCTGGCATCCGCGGACCTGACGCTCCAGTTGCAATCCCGCCAGAGCCTGAGCATCCCCGAGTGGTTCGCCCAATATCCATCATGCGTTTTTTGTGTTGCCGCTCCGCCCAACCATTCGCTCGACCCCATCTGGAAAAGCGCGATCCCCAACACCATCTATCGCCAGTTGGCAACCGGCGCCGCCAGCGCCGCGATGTTCAGCGCCGGCGCGGCTCCTATCCTCGGCGGTGAAATCAACCAACAGCGGCTCCAATCGAATGCAATCCCCTGCGTGGTTTCCATCCACACCGTCCCGCAAGCCCAAATTGTCGTTGACGACCGCGAATTCGTTTCCTCCCCGGCCGGGGTGTGCGTCGTCGCGATCGATCCAGAGATGGGCATCGTGGTCGGCAGCGCGATCTTCGCGGGGGGCGCGAACCTCGAAACCTGGCGACTTTACCGCGTGGCCGAGCGCACCGCTTCCGGACGTGCTCTATAACAGCTTCCAATTTCTCTTCGTCTTCCTGCCGCTCTGTCTCCTGTTGTATTTCGCGGCCGCGAAGGTGTCCGGATGGTTTGCCAACGTGGTCCTGGCCGCCATGTCGCTGCTGTTCTACGCCTGGTGGGACCCATGGAACCTGCTGGTCATCGCGATCAGCATCATGGCGAATTTCACAATGGGTCTGGCGTTGCGCTCGGACCGGGCGAAATTCAAAAAGGGCCTGCTCGCCCTGGGAGTCGCCGCCAACCTCGCGCTCCTCGCCTTCTTCAAATACACGAACTTCGCCCTGGCCAATTGGGCCGCGGTCACCGGCCGTCATTTCCAGCCGCTGCAAATTGCCTTGCCGCTTGGCATCTCCTTTTTCACCTTCACGCAGATCGCGTTCCTGGTGGATGCATATAAAGGCTACGCAACGGAACTGGGATTTTTTCGCTACGTCCTGTTCGTCGCATTCTTCCCCCATCTGATTGCCGGGCCGATCGTCCACCATTCACAACTCATGCCGCAGTTCGCCGAACCCGGGGCCAAGAAATGGATTCCGGCGAATGTCCACATCGGCATCGCCTTCCTGACGATCGGGCTATTCAACAAGGTCATCATCGCCGACAACTGCGCCCCCTGGGCCAATCAGGTCTTCGATTCCCCGCATCCCGTCTGCTGCCTCGACGCCTGGCGCGGAGCCCTTGCCTACACCATGCAGCTCTATTTCGATTTTTCCGGCTACTGCGACATGGCGATCGGGCTGGCGATGCTCTTCAATATTCGCCTGCCCGACAACTTCAACAATCCGTATCAATCGCAAAGCCTGGCCGATTTCTGGCGGCGATGGCACATGACCCTCTCGGGCTTCCTGCGGGAATACCTGTACATCCCGCTGGGCGGCAATCGCCAAGGAGAAACCCGCCGCGAATTCAACGTGATGGCGACGATGCTCCTGGGCGGCATCTGGCACGGAGCCGGATGGACCTACGCGATCTGGGGCCTTTACCACGGAACGCTGCTGATCCTGAATCACGTCTGGTCCCGCCTCAACCTTCCGCTGCCAAAAATATTCGCCCGCATCCTGACGTTCCTGATGGTGGTCATTGGATGGGTGATGTTCCGGGCCGGCAGCCTGCACATCGCAGCCAACCGGTTGCAGAGCATGTTCGGCCTGCAAACCGGCCCGTCGCTCGCCCGCCCCAAAGCAGCCGGCGGACAATTCGCCATCCTGGCGATCCTATTGCTCCTGGTGAACTTCGCCCCCAACGCCAAGCAATGGACCGAGAGTCGAACCCTGAGCAAGAAGCGGGCGTTTTTCCTGGGCGTGCTCTTCTTTATCTGCTTGTTGCAGATGTGCGGCACCTATGCGAGTCGGGCGCCGCAGCCGTTTATTTATTTTCAATTCTAGAACCCGCGGTGCTGCGCACCGCCGCTAAATATGGGGTCACGAATGACCATCGCTGCCGCTTCAGACCGGCCCGGATAGGATTCTCCTCCACATAGCGGATGGTTCTCCTGACGTCTCGCTCTGTCCAGAGATAAATGATCCATGGCAAGCGTCCCCAGGGTGAAGGGACCTCTCCTGGATATAAATTTTCATGTCGCAGCCGTTTGGTCGCCGCCCCTTTGAGACGCGCGGCGAAGCGGCGAATGTCATAATGGTGCGGGGCCGTGACAACGTGAAAATGATCGGGAAGAATTGAACAGGCCCAGATCAATCCCCCGTATCGTGCAACTTCCTCCTTGAATGCCCGTGCGATGCACAAAGCCTGGCGGCCCGTCCAAGTTACCGGCGGATACCGTAGCGACGCCCGTGCCATTTCGCGGATTTGAAAATCGAACGGTCTGTCGGCAACCGAACGTCGCGACGAAACAGGATTGGCCGGTCCGAATTTATCGAGAGCGGGAGAACGGACGAAATCGGACCCGGACCCGCGCTGGTCATTAGGAAGCCAGAACCCATAATTCGTGCATATGATGTGAAATCCCGCAACCATTTCCAAATGTTAACAAAGACCCAAACCGCGCCAACCAAAAATATTTAGCGGCGGTGCGCAGCACCGCGGGTTCTCCGCAAAAAAATCGAATCGGCGCCCCAACCCCCCAACCTAAATCCCTCCCTTTCCTTGGTGAAATCCCCCACAACCTCGTGTACCATCCCCACGCTATGCCCAAGATCACCGTGGACGGCAAACTCATTGAGTGCAAGGATCGCCAAATGGTGTTGCAGGCGTGTCTCGACGCCGGGCACGAGTTGCCGCATTACTGTTATCACCCGGGACTTTCCATTCCCGCTTCCTGTCGAATCTGTCTCGTTGAAGTCGAAGGAATTCCCAAGCTCGTCCCATCCTGTCAAACTCCCATTCGCGACGGGATGATCGTCCATTCCCGTTCCCCCAAAGCCGTCGCCAACCAGAAGCAGGTCATGGAATACCTGCTCATCAATCATCCGCTTGACTGCCCCGTCTGCGATCAGGCCGGCGAATGCTCTCTACAGGATTATTCCTACGAATACGGCCGCAGCCAGTCCCGTTTCGAGGAAGACAAGGCGAAAAAGCCGAAAAAAGACGTCGGCGAGAACATCTATCTCTACGCGGATCGCTGCATCATGTGCACCCGTTGCGTGCGCTTCACGCGCGAGGTCTCCGGCACCAGCGAGTTGTATGTCGATGGCCGCGGCTATCGCGAGGAAATCGACATTTTTCCCGGCAAGCCCTGCAACAACAAACTGGCCGGGAACGTCGTCGATCTTTGCCCGGTGGGGGCGCTGCTGGACAAGGATTTCCTGTTCAAACAGCGCGTCTGGCTGCTGAAGCAGACGCCGTCCATTTCCCCGGTCGATTCCGGGGGAGAAAATATCTTCCTGGAGCACAACCAAGGCGTCGTCTACCGCATCAAGCCGCGCTATAACGCCGAGGTCAACCGCTGGTGGATCAGCGACGACACGCGATATTCCTACAAGATCATTCAGCACGAGAAGCGGCTGAAATCAGCGTGCAAAAAAGAGCACGGATCGCTCACGGCCACAACGTCGCGCGAAGCGTTCGACATCGCCGCCACGCAACTCAAAAGCCTCGCGGCCCAATCCAGCGGAAGCCTGTACGCAATGCTCTCTCCAATGATGGCCTGCGAAGAGGCCTACCTGCTGGGCTCGGCGATGCGCGCAATCGATCCGGAAGCGGTCCTGATCCTCGGCCCGGTGCCCAGCGCCGAGGAAGACGAAATCTTCCGCCATTCGTTGACCGGGCAACAGACATTTGTCATCAAGGCGGAGAAAGTTCCCAACGCCCAAGGCGTTCGCCGCGTGATCTCGCTCCTCGGCGGACCCACCGCCAACTGCAACGAGTTGGTCCGGGCGAATCGCCCGGAACTGAAGAATCTCAAAGGCGGCTGGATCGTCGGCGGATATTTGTCCAACTGGTTCAAGGGCGATCTTCCAACCCCGCTGGCCAGCGGATTCCGCGTTGTGCAGGACCTCCTGCCGAGCAGCCTGAGCGAATCAGCGGACGTGGTCCTCCCCAGCGCGGCCTGGGCGGAAAAGGATGGATGCTGGGAGAATTACGCCGGCAAGATTCAGCCGTTTGCCGCGGCGGTTGGGCCGCCGGAAGGCGTCACGCGCGACGGCGACTACTACCTCTGGCTGCTGGGTCGCGCCGGCTTGTACAATGCCCACGCGATTCGACAGGAAATGGGCGAGCCTTTCGCTTCGGTCTCCCTTGCGACCGAGCAGGCGCAGGCCCCGGCAATGGAATTCGTGGAGTTGTAATCCCGGCCGACCCGTAGTGGAGAAAAAAGAACCAACATGATTGATCGCCTCATCGAATGGTGGACAGCAAATATCCCGCCCTGGGCGCTCATCGCCCTCATCGCCCATGGCGCCGCCATGCTTACCGTCGCTTACCTCATTCTCCTGGAACGCAAAGTCGCCAGTTGGGTGCAGGACCGCATCGGTCCCAATCGCGTCGGGCTGGGATTCGGAATTCTTCCCATCATCAAGAATTGGAAAATGAATGGCCTGGGACAGCCGCTGGCCGATGGGCTGAAATTCATCGTCAAAGAGGATTACCGCCCGGCTGGAGTGGACAAAATCCTCTTCACCGTGGCTCCGGCCCTGATGATTGTGGTGGTCATCATCAGCATCGCCGTCCTGCCCTGGGGCGGCACTCGCCAGGTCCAGCGCGTCATCACCATTCCAAGATCCGGCAATGTCGTGAGCGACGACGCCCAAAGCCACCTGGCACAGGGAGACCGGCTCTTCGGTGATCCCGTCCGCATCGGCAATACCCGCCAGTACCAGGTGACGTATCGATATCCCTTCCAGATCGCCAGCCTCAATATCGGGGTCCTCTATATCCTGGCCGTGCTCTCCCTGGCGGTCTATGGCGTGGTCATCGGCGGGTGGGCAAGCAACAACAAATATTCCTTCCTCGGCGGATTGCGGGCCACGGTCAATATGATCTCCTACGAGATCCCGCTCGGACTCTCGGTTATCTGCGTCGTGCTGATGTATGGAACCCTCGATTTGAATCTTCTCGTCGAGCAGCAGTGCCATTACTGGGCGAAAATCATCCCGGCCTGGAACGTCTTCACCCAGCCGCTGGCGTTTGTCATGTTCCTCATCTGCATTCACGCCGAGGCCAATCGCGCCCCGTTCGATATGGCCGAAGCCGAGCAGGAACTGGTCGGGGGATATCACACGGAATACAGCGCCATGCGATTCGCCCTGTTTTTCCTGGGTGAATACGCGGGAATGATCACCACCAGCGCCGTTTGCGTGGCCCTGTTCTTCGGCGGATGGCATCTCCCTTGGATCGAGTGGGCCTGGCCGGCGCTCAAGGGAAACGTCGATGCGGCGCATCCGGCTCTGACCACCAGCCTGATCGCCTGCGTCGTCCGCGCCCTTGTTTTCTTCGGCAAAACCCTCTTCTTCCTCTTCGTATTCATGTGGGTCCGGTGGAGCCTCCCGCGCCTGCGCTTCGACCAGCTCATGATGCTGGCATGGAGGGGGCTGATTCCGATTTCCCTCACCCTCCTCATGATGACCGCCATCATCGTCTACGTGTACCGCGGAAACAGCTACCAGCGGATCGACGGATCGATGGCCATGACGCTGCTCGTCGCCAACGCCATCGTCGCCGCACTGATCATGATCATTACCTCCCTGCTTCCACCGCCTCCGGCGACCAACCGCCGATTGACCGTTCTCGGCAGCCGATTCAACAAGCCGCCGATCCCCATTGCCGCCGGGGTGGCCGAATAATATGAAAGATTCAGACGTCATCATTTTGGAGGAACCCAAGCTCTCGCGAGCCGATCAGTTCTATTTGCCCCAGATCCTCATAGGACTGGGAACCACGATGCGCCACATGTTCAACGTTGTGGTTCGCGGCAAGGATCGCGTGATTCAATATCCGGAAGAAAAACGGGAAGACCTCCCCGTTGAAAAGGGAGGAATGCTGCTCAAGACATATCGCGGCGTTCATCGCCTCAACAAGGATGACGAAGGCCGCGTCAAATGCGTGGCCTGTTTCATGTGCTCCACCGCCTGCCCGGCCAATTGCATCCACATCGAGGCCGCGGAAAGTCCCTGGCCCGATCGCGAAAAATACCCCGCGAAGTTCGACATCGACGAACTGCGGTGCATCTATTGTGGCATGTGTGAAGAGGCCTGCCCCGTGGATGCAATCGAGCTGAGCCACGTCTACGACATCGTCGGATTGACCCGCCAGGAAATGATCTTCGACAAAGCCAAACTTTTGAATATCTTCGATGAAACGGTGAAAAACGAGCCGATGTAACCCATTATTTTTGCTGTAGATAACGCATTTTAATCGCGGACGTTGCGATAATCCGGCACTTGGAACCATGCACAATACTGGAACCCCCTTGGACGTTTTACCTTCTGAATAACGGTGAGCAAACGCCGATATTTGAACTAACCATTGGCTGCTTTCAGGGACATAAATAACAAGGAGCCCTCCATGAATCGGAAATTGAAGAATCTCTTGATGCCGTTGGTTTTGGCGACGCTGGCCGTGGGCGGACTCAGCGGATGCGTTGTTCGCGAGGAAGCCCCTCCGCCAACAGTGGCGGTCGCGCCGACGCCGCCTCCGGAGGCGCCTCCCCCCGCTCCCGTCGTCCAGGAAGCGCCTGTCGTACAGGATGCGCCGCCGCCGGAAGTCGTCGAAGTGCAACCGGTCATGCCCGGACCCGGATACATCTGGATCGGCGGATTTTACAGATGGGAATACGGCCGCTACGTCTGGCATCGCGGATATTGGGGACGTCCACCCTACGGCTACCATAGATGGTACGGCGGCCATTGGGAACATCGCCCTCACGGCTACTTCTATGTCGGCGGCCGCTGGGGATGAGCCGCGCGATTTGAATCCGTCATAAGGCGACGCCGGCGTTTTTTCAGCGATGGCTGATCAAGCGCCGGCGTCGTCCGCTTCCGGGCCGAGTTCATCGCCCTCGGGATCCAGGTTTCGCGGATCGCCGGCCGGATAGTCCGCGATGTAATTGAACACCGTCCGGACGTACTTCACAAATTCCAGCTTTTGCAGCGATTTCAATTTCGTCGTTTCGATCGTCCCCGTCACCGCGCCGTTTTCCTCATCGACATCTGAAACCGACAGGCCCAGCGACTTCAGCTTCTGGGCCGCCGCCTGAGTCGTCATCCCCGGCTCATCCACAATGATCACGACAACATCCGACAATTCGTCATCTTGGTGTTCCATCGGCCATCTCCCAAACGGACTTCGCCCCCGGAATCCTATGCCGGATCGTCCCAACAGACATCTTTCCAAATCTTCGCGGGGAACGGGAACGGATGAACCACGGGGGAAAACCCCCGCGGAGCGGGGGGCTATTGGATGGCCATCGAACGGTCATTTCCGTTATTTCCGTTAGCCCCCCGCTCTGCGGGGGATTTGCTGCGCGGACGAAGATTTTGCATGGCCGAACATTCCAATTACCATGATCCCATGCAACCCCACCTCCTGGCCACGATGATCACCACCACGAGCTACGGCTCCTGGCTCCCCGGCGATCTTCGCGGTTATGTCGAAAACGGAATCACCCTGCCCGGCGATCCGTCTCGGCTGGCGCTGGCCCGACGACGAATGGGCGATGGCGCCCCCGTTCTGTTCGATCCGCACCAGCAGCGACAATTGTTCGAAGCCCTCTGCGACGCGGCTGAGGAATTCCATTACCAACTCACCGACGCCAGCGTCGAATCGTGGCGCCTGCGCTGGATCGTGCGACATGGTTTCGATTCCGTGGTGAAAATGGTCGGGCGATTGAAGAACCGAATGCGCCAGAGGCTGGGAATCGGACGGATCTGGACCGAAGGATATTACGATTCACTCCTGTTCGATCCGGCGGCGATCGAAAGTCGGCGGCGATATTTCCGGCAATATGCCGGTTGTCGGATGAGCGATGGGCTCAGGTTGCAAACGGAAGGCATCAAGCCGCCCCGCCGGGTTGCCGTTTTTCGCGGCCTTACGCGGCGCGCCACCCCCGACCGCTGCCCGGAATGCGGAACAGTCCCGCTAGAAACGGAGATTCTTTCAAATTGACCGATTGCCAAAGGACTCCACCCTTGCCAAAACACCCCTTCCGGACTACCCTTGACGACTTGGCTCGCCAAGGGCCTCCTGCGCCGGGTTGCCGATTGTGGACTGCCTCGTCGCGGGCCCTGTTTTACAATTTTCTTCGTAAACCCAAGCCCTAGGGCGGCGGTGGATCTCTTGGCTGTCCATCCGCGGCAGGGGCTGCCGGCCCGTCTCTTGATGACGGCCGATGAATTTGGAGTCGCTTTTATGGCACAGTCCCAGGCTGACCTGGTGAAAGCATTGGTGGACGCCGGTGTCCATTTCGGACATCGCGTCTCCCGATGGAATCCCAAAATGGCGCCGTACATTCACGGCAAGCGGAACATGATTCACATCATCGATGTGAAAGAAACCCTCAAGGGCCTCGTCCGCGCCAAAAAATTAGTCCAGCAAACCATCGCCGGCGGCCGCGATCTGCTCTTCGTCGGCACCAAACGCCAGGCCAGGCACGCCATCCAGCAGGAAGCCGAGCGCTGCGGCATGCACTACGTCTCGGAGCGATGGCTCGGGGGGACCCTCACCAATTTCCGCACCATTCGCGCCCGCCTCAACCGCCTTGAAGAACTCGAAAAACTTTGGGAGCCCGGACCCACCGGCAAACCGTCCATCGACACCTATTCCAAGAAGATGAAGTCCACCCTCGCCCGCGAACGCGACAAGATCAAGGCCAACCTCGAAGGCATCCGAAAAATGGATCGCATCCCCGGCGTCATGTTCATCGTCGATACCCGCCGCGAGCACATCGCCGTCAAGGAGGCCCGAAAACTCGGCGTGAAGACCGTCGCCCTGATCGATACCGACAGCGATCCGGACCTGATCGATCTGCCGATCCCCGGCAACGACGACGCCATGCGGGCCATCGAGATGATTCTCAAGGAACTGGCGGATGCGGTGATCGAGGGCAAGACCGGCCGGGCCGAGACCAAGGGCGAAGAGGCCCAGCCCCCCCGCCGCCGCAGCGCTCGCACCACATTCCGGGCCGAGGACCCGCGAAGCGGCGAGGAAGCGCGAACTGGCGAGGAAGCGCGAACCGGGGAAGAAGCCCCGCCGGCTGAAAACCCGCCGCCCGCCGAAAACGTCCCCGCGGCTCAATCCGCTTAAGAAAAAATTGCCCCAGATGAAAATCAGATGCACACGGATAATGAATGCATTTGCGTTTTCATCTGCGTGCATCTGATTTTATATCCGTGGCAAAAATGAATCGGGAGAAATCATGGCAGAAATCAGCGCGAAACTGGTCAACGAACTCCGCGGCAAAACCGGGCTTGGAATGATGGAGTGCAAGAAGGCCCTGACGGAAACCGGCGGGGACGTTGAAAAGGCAATCGATTATTTCCGCAAGAAAGGGGTCAAGACCTCGATCACCGAGCGCGCCGCCACCGAAGGACGCGTCGCCCTGGCGGTTTCCCCCGACCGCAAGCGCGGCGTGATCGTCGAGATCAACTGCAACACCGATTTCACCGCCAAGAGCGAGCCCGTCGCCAAAATCGCCGCCGCCGCCGTCGCCAAGCTCCTGGCCAATCCCAAAACCATTCTCGCCGATGACCCGGCCATCAAAACGGAACTCGTTTCCGTCGCCCAGCAAACCGGCGAGAACGTCCAGATGGGCCGGTCCGCGTCGCTGGCAACCGAAACCGGCGCCGTCGGCAGCTATCTGTACACGGTTTCCGGAAAAGGCAAAATCGCGGTCCTCCTCGCATTGGTGGGCAACGCCGATGAAGATCTCTTCCGCAATATCGGCATGCACATCGTGGCCGCTCGCCCGCTGGCGATGACCCGCCAGGACGTTTCCCCCGAGATCATCGCCCGTGAAAAGGAGATCGCCGTCGAGCAGGCCAAGGCGACCGGCAAGCCGCCGGAGATCGCCGAAAAAATCGCCGTGGGAAAGCTCAACAGCTTCTACGCGGAAAAGGTGTTGCTGGATCAGGAATTCATCCCCGCCGAAGTATTCAAGGGATCGGTCGCCAATCTCCTGAAAACCAAAGGCGCGACGCTGGAAAAATATGTCCGGCTGGAAGTAGGGCAATAATCGGCGGCGGTGCGCGGCTCGACGGGGCTCGCCGAAGTCAGCTCCGCGGGCTGTTTCCCGTCACCTCTCCATCGAAACCGGCCACTGCGGATCCATAAATATCGCGGCCTGTGGCGCACTCACCCAGGCCACGGTCCGCATAAAAATCTCCCATTGCGCTTTCAGGGCCGGATTAGCAGCGATGAACTGCTCCCAAGCCGCGTAATGGCTCCGCAGGAAAAACGTCCTATCGGCAAAAGACGACGCCTGGCGTTTCAGCTCGTCCAACTGGGCACTCTGGGCCTGAATCTGCTTTTCCATCTCGGCGATGCGAGCGGCGAGCTTCTCGTTCTGCGTCGCCAACTCCGCTTTGCGGTTCTGCGCCGCCTTCAACTGCACCAGCGTATCGTTGTACATCTTTTCCAAATCGTCCGGCTTGACGTTGTCGGCCGGGGCCGCCGTTGCCGCCGTCAGCAACGCCAAACAAAGAATCATCCATCGCATGACGCGTCCCTTTATCTACGAAAGAACCTTCCCGCGGCCTCGTCTTATACGCAGGGCCATTTTAGCAGACGACCCCAATGGGTCGAAGAGGCCTGTATATAATGAGAGGCCGGCGGTATCCATGATCCAGTTCACCTGTCGCTGCAAGCACGCCTTCGAGCTTCCCGAGGAGATGGCGGGCCAGCAGGTCCAATGCCCCGACTGCATGCTCCTGGTCGATGTCCCCACGCACGACGAATTGGCGCAATTGGCCGAAGACGGGACCTTCCGCATCGAAGCGCCCACGCCGGCGGAGGATCCGAACCGCTTTGAACGGTTGAAAAAGGTCTTTTCCAAGGAACACGTAGACGAGCAGGGCATGGAGATCGATCTCCGCAACACGCCCGAGCAGGTCGCCGCCGCCGGGACCGACGACTCATCGCTCGATTATGACGCCGTCCCGACCGCTCCCAAGTACGACCCGGAAACCGGCGAACTCATTCGCCCGCTGGAGCTTGTCGAGGACGGGGAAAATGCCGGGCATCCTTCGCCTATTCCCCTGGCCCATACCGCCCTGAACTATGCCTCGCCCGATCTGAACCCCAATGTCTCCGCCTTTTTCCCGCTGCTGCGGCTGGTGATGCCCATCAACCTCGCGGCCATGTTCTTCGTGTTGATCGCCCACGTATTTCTGGTCATGGGATTGTTTTCGCTGGTTCTGGCCTTCGTCGTCATCATCGTCATGGGAGTGGGGATCGTGGCACATTATGCCAACGTCATCGAGGAAGTCGCCATCGAGGAGCGCGACGAGCTTCCCAGGTTGCTGCGGCACTTCGATTTCGCCGACGATATCTGGCTGCCGTTCTGTCGGGTTTGCGTCGCATCGGTCCTCTGTTTCGGGCCTGGAATCGCCGTCAGATTGGCCGCAGCAATCGAGGGCTGGCCGCCGGACAGGGTCAGGGTCGCTCATTTGATCCTGGACTTCCTCGGCCTGATTCTCTTCCCCGCCACCGTGCTGACCACCACGACCAGCGGCTCGTACGCAAACCTCCGCCCGGACCGCGTTGTCGGCGCCATCGCCCGCATCGGCCCGCGATATGCGTTGTTCGTCGTTGTCTTCACGGTCGCGATCATCGTCTACGCCCTCGGATTTACCGCAGCGGTCTTTCAACTCAACGAATTATTCCTCAGGGGTCCGTCCGTCCAGTGGTTCCTGAAGGGTCTGACCGCCTACGGCATACTCTTCGCCGCCATTTTCCTGATGCACTATTTCGCCTGGCTTTTGGGTCTGTCCTACCGAATGGGACACCATTCATTCCCGTGGGTTTTGCAGCATTACGTGCGAGCCGTCCCCGGGGTAACCGCCCCGCGCTACCCGGCATCGGTTCCTCCAAGCCCGCGGCAGCACGGCGCCTAGCACGCCGCGCATACACTGGCCCCGGTTAGAGCACTCCCTACGGCTGCACCACCGGCTGATCGTAGCTATAAAGATTGTCATCCCGGGTCAGATATTGCCGGTCCGGCCCGGCACTGAAGAAAAACCAACCCTTGGGATTCATCCCGATCGCCGGATGCATTTGAGTCATGAAGACGATTGGGCTACCCCAGGCGTCGCGAACATGCGCCTCGTCGTAATAGGCGATGGAAAGATCGTCAAATCGACCGGTCAAAAGCCCGGCCGATTTCATCGCTCGCACGAACGACTCGTTATTTCGCTCCGCCGAGCGGCGCAATTGCGATTCCGGAGGGATCTGCTGCTCGCCGATGAATGGGGACACGAACGGAATGGCGCCGTTCTGATGTACGTAAACGGCCATCGCCGCGTCGAGCCGATGCAGGATGTCCTTGGTCAGCCCATCGGCCGACGCCGCCCGAACGTGCCGCGAAAGGCTCACCATCAGACCGAGCACGATGGTCAGCAGCGCCACCGCGGTCATCGTCTCGATGAGCGTAAAGCCCCGCCGACCGGCAGGAGGGGGCCGATCCATCAATGCTTCGGCCCGGAAATCGCCGAGATCAGGGCCACCATCGGCATGAACAGCGCGACGACGATGAAGCCGACGATGCAACCGAGCACGACGACCATGACCGGCTCCAGAATGCTGATCAGCGAACCGACCAGCACGTCCACGTCGTTGTCGTAGTTGTCGGCGACCTTGATCAGCATCTTATCCAAGTCGCCGGTCTCTTCCCCCACGTCGATCATGTTCACGACGATGGCATCGCAGACCTTGGTCGCCCGCAGCGGATCGGCCATCGATTCGCCTTCGCGGATGGCGTCGTGAACCTTGGCCAGGGCGCGCGTGTAGACTTCGTTGCCGCAGGTTTCCTTCGTGATGTTGATGGCATCAAGGATGGGCACGCCCGCGCTGATGAGCGTTCCCAGCGTTCGCGTGAAGCGGGCAATCGCCGTCTTGCCAAGGATGCCCCCGAGAATCGGGACTTTCAGCTTCACCGCGTCAACAAGGAATTTTCCCCCCTCGCTCATCTGGATCAGCTTCATCAGCATCACAAAGACAATCGGGCTGACCAGCACATAGGCCCACCCGTATTGCTGCGCGAACCAATTGCTGATGGCCAGCAGCAGCTGCGTGATGGGCGGAAGCTCGGTATGGAAGTCGTGGAATATCCCCTGAAACTTCGGGATCACGAAGATCATGATCATCGAGACCACGCCCACCGCGATGCTGATCACCACGCACGGATAAATCATCGCCCCGATGACCTTCTTTTTCAGCTTGGCGGCCTTTTCCATGAATTCGGCCAGACGCGACAGGATCAAATCCAGCACGCCGCCCGCCTCGCCAGCGTTGATCATGTTCACGTAAAGTTTGTCGAACGCCTTGGGAAACTTGGCCATGGCGTCGGAGAGGGTCCCGCCGCTTTCAACCTCATCGCCCACGCCGCCGATGATCGCTTTCAAAAGCCCCGGCCTCTGCTGCTGCTCGAGAATCTGAAGGCTGCGCAAAATCGGCAGCCCGGCGTCCTGAAGCGTCGAAAGCTGCCGCGTGAAATTTACCAATTGCTTTCGCGGAACACCGCCGATGGAGATGGGCATCCTCCGCTTCTTCTGAAGCGGCGCCGTTTCCCCGCCCGCGCTCTTCTTCTTGGCGGTTTTCTTGACCGCTTTCTCACGAACTTTGGTCGGGAAAAACCCCTTGCCGCGAATCTTGGAAATCGCTTCTTCCGACGTGGCAGCTTCCACTTCGTCCTTCACCTCCTGGCCGGACGAATTCATCGCTTCATAAGCATAGGTGGGCATGGAAAAACTCCGCTGGCTTGGTTTTGTCCAATTATAGACGCTGTCCACCTATTGACGACGCCCCGAGCCGAATATTTCGTCAAAAAACGCCCTCATCGCCGCCCAGGACCGCCGATCGGCATCGGCGTTATAGGCGATGTTGGGAATATGATGCGAATCGGCAGCCGGGTTCGTGAAGGCGTGATGCGCCCCCCCATAAACGATCACTTGATAGTCCACATGTCCCTGACGCATCTCATCCTCGAAGGCGGCAATCTGCGCCGGCGGCACGAACGCATCGTCCCCGCCCGTGCATATTAGGATCTTGCCTTTGATATTCTTCGCATCGTCCGGCCGGTCCGTGCTCAAACCGCCGTGGAACGACACCACACCGGCAAGGTTCGCTCCGCTGCGGGCCAGTTCCAGCGCCGCCGTCCCGCCAAAGCAAAAACCGATCGCGGCGATGCGCGTGCGATCCACGTGCGGGTCTTTGGCAAGAACATCCAGCGCCGCCTGGGCCCGGCCGCGCAGCAGGTCCAGGTCCGCCCTCACCTTCCCACTGAGTTTGGCGGCTTCATCCGCGCTATCGGTGGTTACATTCGCCCCATACATATCAGCCGCGAAGGCGACGTATCCCAATTGGGCAAGCTGCTCGGCCCGTTGCTTCGGAAAGTCGTTCAAGCCCCACCATTCGGGAAAAACCAGCACCCCCGGCCGCGGGGCCTGTACGCTGTTGTCGTAAACCAGCAATCCCTCAAGGTCCGTATCGGCTTGCCGATATTGAATGGGCGTCTTCATGATCTCACCATAGGAAAAAACCGGAGAAAGTAGAAAAATAAATAGGTTTAACCAGCGTAACATTACTCCTCACAGGGTTTGAACTTGCCAGGTTTGCACTTATGGAGTAAACTCCCACGTAACCATCGCGGCACGGGTCAGGATCTCCGATCCGCTCCTATTATTCCATACATGCCAATTTCTAGCCAATCCCCCGCCCGCGATCAACGCCTCGACTTCTGGCGAGGATTGTGCCTCGTTGACATGCTGCTGGTTCACCTCTACTACCAGAATATCCAATTCGGGGATTTTCTTGGAAAATTGCTCGGCGAATACACCCGCTTCGCCGCCGGCGGATTCATCTTTGTCTCCGGCTTGAGCATCGGCGTCATTTTCCTGCCGCGGGCAATTGATGAAAAACGGCGGGGCAAGACCTACAAAAGTCTTTGGCACCGATCATTCTACATCCTGACCGTCAACTATTTGTGCGCGATGGTCCTCATCATGATGGAGATTCTCCGCGGCCTCCGCGGCAACTTCGTCAACCCCATGACCCTCCTTCGCGATATCTTCCTGCTCAGGGAGGGCGGCGATCTCCTTCCCTTCTACGTGATGATGATCGCCATCTCCCCGTTTCTCCTGGAAGCCGTGCGGCGGCGATGGGGATGGCTCTTCGTCCTGCTCGGCAGCATCGCTTTGTTTATCTGGGGCCTGTGGCATCCCTGGGCGCTGGCTCCGGCACAACATCTGAATTTCCCCCCCGTGCTATGGCAGGCGATCTTCGTCACCGGTTTGCTCTTCGGCTTTGCATGGCCTCAATACAACGCGCTCGCCGCCAAATGGAAATTCGCCATGGCAACCGTCGCATGGCTCATCACCTCGGTGCTGTTCGTCATGGAATACAGCTATCAGTGGGGCATGCCCGAGCTGAGCTTCAATGTCGCCTTCACGAAGATCCCCCTGTCCACCGCCGAAGCCCTGAGGTACCTCAGCATCATCCTCGCCCTCATCACCACGACCGACCTGTTATGGCCGATCATCGGCGAAACGTCCGCCTCGGCGTTTGTCCAGACCCTCGGCCGAAAGAGCCTCCCGGTGTATGTCCTGCATCTATGGGTGGTGGAGATTCTGGGCGCCGTGGCCATCGCCTGGCCCGAGATGGGCGCGTGGCAAATCCTCTTTGCGGGATTCTCGCTGCTGATCCTATGGCTCTTCGCGCTGATCCTGGACCTGTCCAAGGCCCCCAACCAGCAACGCCTCACCGTGGCCTCCATCCTTCAGCGTCTATTCCGCCCCGAACCCCTCCCCGACGCGGCGCGATAAGCCCCAATGCAAATCCTCCACGGCATAGACGGCCTGCTCAGAGCCCCGAAAAAATCCGTCCTCTCCATCGGAAATTTCGATGGCGTACATCTCGGCCACCGACGAATCCTGCAAACCGCCCGAGAGCTGGCCGCCGCCAATGGCTCGCAGGTCGTTCTGGTTACTTTTGAGCCGCATCCCCTGACCGTCCTCCGCCCCGACGCCGCGCCGCCGCGGCTCACGCCGCCGGCGATCAAAGGATCTCTCCTGCGAGCCGCCGGCGCTGATTGCCTCGTCATCCTCCCGCCGGAACCCCAAATCCTCGGACTATCCGCCGAAGATTTCTGGGCCATCCTGCGCGACCAAGCCGAGCCCGCCGATCTCGTCGAAGGCGCTAACTTCCGCTTCGGCAGGGGCGCTCAGGGCACCATTGCCAAGCTGCTGGAATGGTCCGCGAAATCGCAAGTGAATCTTCACGTGATCGATTCCGTTGAGGTTCCGCTGTTGGATCTGCAAATCACCCCGGTCAGTAGTTCGGTCATTCGGTTTTTGCTCGCTTACGGCCGCGCGCGCGACGCCGCCATCTGTCTCGGCCGCCCGTACGCCCTGTTCGGCTCGATAGAAAAAGGATTTTCGCGAGGAAAGCAAATGGGCGTGCCGACCGCCAATCTCCGCTGCGACGATCAACTCATCCCAGCCGACGCGGTCTACGCCGGCCGCTGCGTCGTCAACGGCAGAACCTATCCCGCCGCCGTCAGCATCGGCACGACGCCGACCTTCGGCGAAAACGCCCGCCAGATCGAGGCTCATCTGATCGGGTTCGACGGCGATCTCTATGGAGCCACCCTGAGCGTGGAACTGGTCGATTGGCTGCGCGAGCAGCGCGCCTACCCGGCCATGGACTCGCTCAAGGCGCAGATTCACAAGGATATCGCCCTCACCGTCGCCACCACCGCCAAAGACCTTGCCCGGCCGATCGCCATATAATTCACCTAAGCCCCGGAACATTGTCCGCTTCCAATCCCGACCGCTTCGCCTAGAATTGCCCAGATGATGGACTCCGCTTCGTCATTCCTCGATGTTCCCACTCTCCTGGAGGCCAGCGAGCCGCGACCCAGGATATCCTGGACGCATTTCATGATCGCCGGCTTTGTGCTGGCGATCTTCCTCTCCTGGTTTGTCAGCCGTTCCTCTCAAACTCCGGCGATGCAGGAAACCCTCTCGACATTCATTGGAGCGGGTTTGGTCGTGTTCATCGGCAGCATGGCCCTGGCGGCTTTTTTTGGCGTCCGCAAGGCCCGCGCCGAACACGCCGCCGTCGCCGCCCTGGAAGAACTCATCCAGCTTCGCCGCTGGCCCGACGCCGGTTTGATTTTGCAATCGCTGCTCGCGCGGCCGGCTCGCTCGCCGGTTTCCCGCGCCCAAGCCCTGATCTATCTGGCGATGGTCCTCACGCGATATCACCGCTTCGAGGATTCGGTATTGGTCCACGATTACGTGCTGGAGAACATCCCCCTGGACGACGCCACCGATCACGGCACGCGCCTGGCTCGCGCCCTGTCCCTCCTGCGCGAGGAGAATCTTCTGGATGCCGACCGCGCCATCGCCGAACTCCGCCGCAACAGCCGCGGCATGGAATCCGCCGGGCTGGCCCTCGTCGAGATGTATCGTGACGTGAAGACCGGACACCCCGCCGAGGCCATCGAAATCTTCCAAGAGCGGCTCCCGGCCATGCGCCGCCAACTCGGCCATCGCCTGGCCGACGCCTGGGTCTTGGCGGCGCGCGCCTACGACATGCTCAATCGTCCCGCCGATGCCCAAGCCGCCTTCGAGAATGCGACGCTGCTGACCCCGCTGGCCGAACTCATCCGCCGCTATCCTGAAGTCGCCCCCCTCACCAAGGCGTATTTGCCGGCCATCGCGCCCGCGGAGGTGGCATAACCCATGCTTCCCGTGGACATCGCCATCACCCGCTTCCGGCGCGATCTGGTCATCGCGGCGCTTCTGCGCACGTTGCTGGTCGTCGTGGCCCTCGGGTGCGTCCTGGCCGAACCGGTTTTCGGACGCGGCGAGGGAATGTTCATCCTCATGATCGTCGGCGCCGCCTGGGTCATGCTCAGTTATCGCAGCATGCGGGGAACCCGGCTCGCCGCCGACTCGCCTTCCCTCATTGCCGCCGGCGAATTCGATCGCGCCGAAAACCATATCGATGCCGCCCTCCGCAGCTTCTCTCTGTTTCGCGCCGCCAAGCTGCTCAGTCTCCACCAGCTCGCGTTGCTCCGCCACGCACAACACCGCTGGCGCGAATCGGTCCTTCTCTGCCAGGCCGTCCTCTCCCAGAAGCTCGGGAACCTTCACGGTCTGGCAAAGACGACGCTCCTGCTCCTGGCCGACTCCTTGCTCCAGGTGGGCGACCTCAAAGGCGCGTTCGACGCCATGGCGCGAATATCCCGGCTCCGCCTTAACCTCGCCGAAGCGCTAACGCTGCAAATCTTGCAACTTGACTACGGCTCGCGCATTGGCGCTTGGGAATCGATGTTGCAAGGGGCCGGTGTCAAGGTGCAAATGTCCGAACTGATGCCCACGCTCAACGCGGCGAGGTCGCAGGCGTTGCTGTCGCTGGCGGCCTATAAATCCGGCCGCCACGAGCTGGCAAATTGGCTCCGCCGCCGCGCGGAATTACTTGCCGATCCAAAGGACATTGCTTCCGATCGGCCGGCGCTGGAAGAAGTATTCCGGCATGACGGAAGCGGGTCAATTTGATATTACAGAGCGGTCGGCGTGTCGCCCCGGTCGGCCCGCGGCGTTGTCAGGGCGTTCAAACTGAGGGCAGGAATTAGTCCCGAATGCCGGCCTCTTGCCCGCACGCGGCCGCTTCACGAAAATGAACGCGAAGATGAAGGATAGTTTCTTATGGAGAGCGCGATGAGGAATCGGTGGGCGATTCGATTGATGGTGGCGATCCTCGCGATGGCCGTGGGCCGCGCTTCGGCTGACGACCAGACCGCCGCGCCCGCTCCGACTGATCCAGACGGCTCAGTGGCGTTGGCCGAACACCTGGCAACCTTCGCCCATCAGATCCTTCGTCAAGAAAAGATGCCCGCCAAGGCCTTGAATCTCAGCGCCGCCCTCTACGAGGCCGCGATCAGGCTCAGTCCCAAGGAGTCGCGTTTCCCTCGGGCACTGGCCGACATCTATCTCGAACTCAACGACACCAACGGTGCGGTCACCGCGCTCAAGGACTATCTCAATCTGGAACCCGCCGATCAGAGCGCGATGGTGCAGCAACTCGACGTGTATCTCCGCTCGCCGCAAATGCAGTCGCTCGATCAGCGTCTCCGCTATCTTCGCACTTTGCTTCAGGTTCAGCAGATACCCGCCCCGGTGCGCAGTGAAATCGCCCTCCGCTGTGCGCGCATTTACATCCAGCGATCGCAGACCCCTCAAGCCTTAAAAATGCTCGACTCCGCCCGATCGCTCAATCCAATGAATCTCGACGCCCTGCGCATGCGCTACGTCATGACCCAGGCCGATGCGTTGCCCGTCGATCGCGTCCAGCAGTTGCTCGGAATCATGCAGGCCAATCCCGCTGATCCCACCGTCGCCTCCCGTCTGGCGGAACAACTGGCTCAGATGGGCCTGGTCGATCAGGCGATCACCTGGTACGGCCTAGCCAACCGGCTCTACAGCTCCTCCAGCGCGCATCCGGATCCGGCTTTCGTCCTTGGCGCCACTTCCGAACTGCTCCTGGGCAATCATCCGGACGAAGCGGCGAACCTCGCGACCAAGTACATCGAAGCCCTGCCCGACGACGCCGATGGATGGTTCGTCTGGCTTTCGATCGCCAAATTCCAATTGGATCTCGATCCCACGGACGATACGACCAAGGCGCAGTATGCCGCGACCGTCCGGAAAGCTTCCATCGCCATCGCCAATCGCCTTCAGAAAATCCGCCATCTCGCGGGCGACACCTCCGCCACCACTCGACCGTTGGATTCCGATACTCCCACCCAGCTCCCCAGCCTCGCCGGCGACCCTGAACTCATCAAATCGCCCGGCAAAGGCCAGTTGCTCAACCCCTACATCGAGTCGCTGTCGTCGCTGGCCTGGTTGGATTTGTACTACGCCCGGGATGCCGCCTCGGCCGATCCCATCATTGCCGCCCTCGCCGATTTCCTGCCCCCGGACAACACCAAGCTGCGCACGCTCCAGGCGTGGCGGCAATTCGTCGGCGGCGATACCGCCGGCGCCCTGCCCAAGTTTCGCGCTCTGGCCAAAGACGATCCTCTCTCCGCGATGGGCGCCCTCATCGCCGAATCATCCAATCCGGCCAAAAAAGATCTGCTCCCCATCGAAGCCGCCAAATTGATCAACGATCATCCTTCCGGCGTCATCGGCGCCGTGCTGTGGGCGGAATTCAGCAGATTTCATATCACCATCGATCCCTCGCCCAGTTCCGGCGCCATCGCCACTCTCGTCGCCAACGTCCCCAACGAATTCCTTCAATTGATCAGCCAACCCAAGGGCTTTTATCAAGTCCAGATCACGCCGGTGAAGTCCACCTACAAGTTTGGGGAACCCATCCTCGTTCGCGTGTCGCTCCAGAACGTCAGCGACGTGGACCTGGCCATCGGCGATGAATGCGCCGTCCATCCCGATCTCTGGTTCGACGCGCATATGCGCGGAATGCAGGCCACCGGGATCACCGGCGCCGCCATCGGTCGTTTGGATCAGCGATTGGTCCTGGCGCCCAACGATATCGTCAGTACGGTGGTCCGCATCGATCAGGATTCCCTGTTCAGCTCCTTCAACGACAATCCAAACCTCGATCTGCTGGTGAATCTGACTTTGGTCCTGAATCCCACTCATATTGAGCAACGCGGCCCCGGCCAGCCCGGCACCGCCAGCCCCGGCATTTGCGGCTATTCCGTGCAGTCCACGGACCTGATCGCGCGCGCGCCGGTGCCTATCGAGACCGACGACCAGCGTCTTCAGCTCCTGTTGAGCATCGATGCCGCCGATGGTGGAGAAAAAATCCGCCTGATGCAGATTCTCTACGTCTACGTCGGCATCCTTCGCAGCAGCCAGTCTCCCCAAGCCTTGCCCGTCGCCAAGGGATTTATCGCCAAGCTCCGCAGGGTCGAGACCAACGGCAGCGCTTCCGTGCTGGCGTGGCAGAGGCTGCTTATCGCCATGCTTGCCTCCGGGGACGATCAGGTCAATGCGCTCTCGGCGATGGCCGCCGACAGCTACTGGCAAACCCGTCTCCTGGCGCTTGAGGGGGCCCGCCAGTTAATGGGAACAAAGGCGATCGGCCTTGCCGACCAACTCTCCTCCGACAAGGACCCCGCTGTCCGCGCGTATGCCGTCGCCTTGTCCCAATCATTGCAGCAGACGGCCGCGACTCAACCGAGCGATGCCGCCCAAGGGCCTGTCTTGACGCCCCTGTCGCCCATCGGCAACGCCAAGGAATAGTTCGTGACGCCTCAGAAAGATCAACCCTCCTTCCCCGGGCCGCGACGCCTCGGATTCGTCGATGATTTCAAACGCTTTTTCCTCCGGGGACTTGCCACGATCCTCCCCACTCTCGTCACCCTCTGGCTCCTGGTCTGGGTCTGGGATTTCCTCTGGGAGAATATCGGCCGATACATCATTAACTTCATCCGCATCGGATGGTACGACGCCATCACTCGAAAATGGCTCCCCTTCCAGACCACCCATTACATTCTCTGGCAACTGGACGACAACGACCTCAGCACCCGCCTCCTGGGCGTCGTCCTGGCGATTGTCCTGGTCTATTTCATTGGCGTATTCGTCGGAAACCTGATCGGCCTGGCGTTCTGGCGCGTGGCGGAACGCTCCCTCATGCGGATACCCCTGGTCCGAGCGATTTATCCCGCCGTCAAACAGGTCACCGATTTCGTCCTGGCCGACCGGACCCATCAGTTTCAGGGCAGCCGCGTCGTCGCCGTTCAGCCTCACGAGCAGAATATCTGGTCCATCGGACTGGTCACCAGCGCCCGGCAGTGGACGCTCGACGCCGGACCCGAAGAAATGATGACCGTTTTCATCCCCTCAAGCCCCACTTCCTTCAGCGGATATGTTCTGGTCGTGCCGCGAAGCAAGGTGATTGAACTCCCCATGACCGTCGAAGAGGCCTTGCGCCTTCTGGTCACCGGTGGCCTCATCATGCCCGGCGAGGGGAAGACCGACGGTCGAGACCTCACCGCCCAATCCGCGCCGGCCGAGGTCTCCGCCCAGCCTGATGTCTCCACCCAATCCACCCAGCCGCCGCCGGTACGGTTGCCCGTGCAACTGGTCCCGCCGCCTCGGCCCCTGGAAAAAATCGGTTAGGGTAATTCGGGAGACGGTCTTGGGCGCGGGTTTGCTGTACAATGGTTGGCAACATACGGAGGTTCATTTGTCGGTTACCATCTCGTCGCGTCACATGGAGGTCACCCCGGCGCTCAAGGCGTACGCCGAACAGAAGGTCGCGAAATTGACCCGGTATTACGATCGCATTCAGGAAATCGAAGTCGTCTTCGATAACGCCAAAGAATCGATGCGGGTCGAAATGATCGTCAGCGCCGAACATCGCAACATGTTCATCGCCCACCACGCCGAGCAAGACGCCTATGCCTGTGTCGACGGTTGTTCCGCCAAGCTCGAGCGCCAGTTATCGGATCACAAGAAGAAAGTCCGCAATCGCAAGCATTCAAGCGGGAACGACAAGCACGAAATGCGGCCCTCCACGGCGTTGGGATCCATCGCCGCCGCGGCCGCCAGACAGGGTAAATCCAGGAACAAACGACAGTGAAAGGGCTGCTTGGCCAATGAAGCTGAAAGAGTTTATCGTTTCCGAGGCGATCGTTCCGCAAATGAGCGCGACCGATCGCGATTCCGCGCTGCGCGAGCTGGCGACGGCGCTGGCCGGCGCCGGCGCGCTCCCCGTCTCCGCCGTTGACGAGGTCGTCGAAGCCCTCGTCAAGCGCGAGCAGAACGGTTCGACCGGCTTCGGCAAGGGCGTGGCCGTCCCCCACGTCAAGCATCCCAAGGTCAAGCGCATTGCCGGCACCATCGGACGCAGCGCCTCGGGGATCGACTTTGCCGCTCTCGATCATCAGCCCGTCTTCACCATCTTTTTGCTCCTCTCCCCTGAAAATCAGCCCCAACAACACCTACAGGCAATGAACATCGTCTTCAGCAACCTGCAAAAGGACATCTTTCGCCGCTTCCTCAGGCAAAGCGCCACGCGCGAGGCGATCGTTGACTTGCTTGACGAGGCGGACCAGCGCCCGTGAGTCTTTTCGAGCGGATTGCATCGTCCATGCCTACAGCTTCGCGCGACATCATTGTGAGCAACTCCCTCGGCCTCCACGCCAGGCCCGCCATGCAGTTCGTCGATACCGCCAATCAGTTTCGATCCACGGTCACCGTCAGCAAGGGCGGCGAGAAGCCTTATCAGGCCGACGGAAAGAGCGTCATGCAGATGATCATTCTCGAGGCCACCGAAGGGACGCCGCTCAAGATTCTCGCCGACGGCGACGATGCCGAGATCGCCGTCGAAAAGCTGGCCCGGCTTTTTGCCGACAAATTCGGGGAAGAATGACCCCATGGAAATCAAGAAGGGAATCGGCGTGTCTCCGGGGGTTGCCATCAGCACGGCCCTCGTGCTCGATGCGGAGAATCTCGCCATTCCCCGCCGCCAGGTCCCGCTGGCCAATATCGACGCCGAAGCGGCAAGATTCGACCTCGCCCTCAAGGAGGCCATCCAGAGCCTCACCCGCCAGCACGACGAGCTGATCGCCCTTCAGCGCAAGGAGATCGCCGGCATCATCGATTTCCACATCGGCGTGCTCAACGATGCCTCCCTGACCAGTCAAATCGTCGCTGAAATCCGCGATCGCCACAGCACCGCCGAGTACGCCGTCAGCACCGTCATGCGCAAGTACGCCGCCGTCTTCTCCAAAATGACCGACGGTTATCTGGCCGAACGGGTCAAGGACATTCACGATATCGAGCGGCAACTGCTCCAGCGGCTGATGGGCCAGCAGCGCCTCGACCTTTCGCATCTCACCAGCGACGTCGTCATCATCGCTCGAGATCTCCTCCCCAGCCAGACCGCTTCGCTGGATAAAGAGCATGTGAAGGGCTTCGCGACGGACGCCGGCGGCCGCACCAGCCACACCGCCATCGTCGCCCGCGCCATGGGCATCCCCGCCATCGTCGGTTTGGGCAATATCACCGCCGAGGTTTCCGCCGGAGACACCGTCATCATCGACGGCAACCACGGCGTGGTCATCATCGATCCGGACGAGCAGGCGCTGGCCGAGAATCGCGGCGCCGAACTCCGCCGCCTCCAACTCGACACCGAACGCGCTTCCCTCCTGGAATTGCCCGCACAGACCCTCGACGGACACCTCATCAGCCTCATGGCCAACATCGAATTCCCCGGCGAGGTTGACGAAGCCCTTCGCCGCGGCGCCGAGGGGATCGGGCTCTATCGCACGGAATACCTCTACCTCGCCAGCGATCACGAGCCCAGCGAGGAGGAGCATTACGGCGCCTACGCCGACGCGCTGCTCCGCCTCAAGAACCGACCCCTCGTCATACGCACCGTCGATCTCGGCGCCGACAAATATTCCCAGGCCAAATCCGCCAACCCCGAGCGCAACCCCTTCTTAGGCGAGCGTTCCATCCGCATGTGCCTCCACGATATCCCCATGTTCAAACGCCAGCTTCGCGCCATCATGCGCGCCAGCGTCCTCGGCGACGTCCGCATCATGTTCCCCATGATCACAACCCTCATGGAGCTTCGCCAAGCCAGGATGCTCCTCAACGATGTCATGGAGGAATTGGAAGACGAAGGCGTCTCCCACAATCGCGACATCCCCGTCGGAATGATGATCGAGGTTCCCTCCGCCGCCCTCATGGCCGATAAATTCGCCAAAGAGGTCAATTTCTTCTCCATCGGCACCAACGATCTGATTCAGTACACGCTGGCGGTGGACCGCACCAACGAGAAGGTGGCCGGCCTCTTCAACGCCGGTCATCCCGCCGTCCTGGGGCTCGTCCGCGACGTCATTCGCAAGGGCTCCCGCAGCATCAGCGTGAGCATGTGTGGTGAAATGGCCGGCGAACCCCTCTATACTCTGTTGCTCCTGGGACTGGGCCTCACGACGTTCAGCATGAACGCACGCGACATCCCGGAGGTAAAAAAAATTGTCCGTTCCACCACCATGGAGCATGCCAGACAGGTGGCCCGGAGGGTTATGAGTTTTGACAGCGAGCGCCAGGTCATGCACTACCTGCGCGACGAAACCCGGAAAATCGATCCGGAGGCGTTTTGAGGCGGAAGGCACATAGGCACGAAGTAACAGACCCGAGGGACGACGCACCCATCGCCCCGGCCTTTCCCTTCGTGCCTTCGTGCCTCCGTGCCTCTCTTCCAAAGGACTAACAACTAGTGGCCAAAGAAATGCTCATCAATGTATCCCAGGGCGAGGAATGCCGAATCGCACTGGTCGAAGACGGAAGGCTCGAAGAGCTTTACATGGAGCGCTCCAGCGCTACCAGTCACGTCGGCAACATCTACAAGGGCCGCGTCACCAACGTCGAGCCTTCCATCCAGGCGGCGTTCATTGATTTCGGACTCGGCCGCAACGGCTTCCTCCATATTTCCGATCTGCTCCCCAGCTATTTCGGAGACCGCGCGTCGGAAGTCCAGGAAACCGTGGGCAGGAAAATCTCCCGCCGCGATCGTCCCCCCATCCAACGCTGCCTCCGCCGCGGCGACGAAATCATCGTCCAGATCATCAAGGAGGGCATCGGCACCAAAGGCCCCACCCTCACCACCTATCTCTCCATCCCCGGCCGAATCCTCGTCATGATGCCCGGCATGACCAAGATGGGCGTCTCGCGCAAAATCGAGGATGACGAAGAACGCCGCCGACTCCGGCACATCCTCGATTCCCTCAAACCCCCCAAGGATGTCGGCTTCATCATCCGCACGGCCGGCGTCGGCAAAACCAAGACCGAAATCCAGCGCGACCTCACCTATCTCACCCGGCTCTGGATCAATTTCGTCAAGAAGCGCGACAGCGGCCCCGGCCCCATGGAACTCTACACCGAAGGCGACCTCGTCACCCGCAGCGTCCGAGACGTCTTCACCAGCGACATCGAATCCATCGTCGCCGACGACAAGGAAGTCGTTAAGCGCGTCAAGGAAGTCATCAAGCTCGCCAACCCCCGCACCAAGAACAAGGTCACGCTCTACGAGGGCCCCGTCCCTCTGTTTCACAAGTACAACATCGAGCGCGAAATCGAGCTGATGTACAGCCGGCACGTGCCCCTCCCCTCCGGGGGATCGCTCGTGATCGACAGCACCGAAGCCATCGTCGCCATCGACGTCAACAGCGGAAAGTTCCGCGATCACGCCGACGCAGAAACCACCGCCTTCAAGACCGACATGGAGGCCGCCGATGAGATCCCCCGCCAGCTCCGCCTGAGGGACCTGGGCGGCGTGATCATTTGCGACTTCATCGACCTCCGCTACGAGCGCCATTGCCGCGAACTCGAAGCCCGGCTCCACGCCAACTTTCAAAAGGACCGCGCCAAGACCAAGGTCCTGCGAATGAGTCAGTTCGGCATCATCGAGATCACCCGCCAGCGCATGCGCCCGAGCCTCAAGCGCTCCATCTATTTCGATTGCCCCTACTGCAAGGGGACCGGCCTGGTCAAAACCCCCGAGAGCATGAGCCTCGACGTCATGCGCCGCCTCGCCCTGGCCATGAGTGATTTGAAAGTCGCGCGCGTCGAGATGGCCGTCTCCCCCGATGTCAACTTCTATCTCCAAAACAAAAAACGCGCACAGATCGTTCGCCTGGAGGAGCAATTCGCCAAACGCGTGATCATTTCCTCCGATCCCACCGTCGGCCTGGACGAAGCTCGCCTCGCGCTTTTCGACGCGCGCGACGCCCAGATCTATCTCGCGGAGTTGGGAATGACCCCGCCCGGCGTAACCAACCCGGTCACACGGCCGGCGCGTCAGTCCGGTGGGCGCTTCCGTCCCTCCGGCCGCGGGCAACGCGACGACAGGAATCAGGGCGGCCCGCAGCGCCCCTATCGCCAGCCCCCACGCAACGCGCCGGAAGATTCGCAGGAGGACAAATACGACAACGTCGAAGAGGAACTCGATCGCCGCGACCGCGAAATGACCGAGCCGGATACGGTTCGCCAGCCGCTGCCCATCGACATCGAACCCGACGCCTCATTCGCCGAAGCCCCCGCCCCAGCCCCGGAAAGCCATTTGCCCGGCCCGCCGCTCGAATTCGACTCCCCTCCCGCCGGAATAGGTCCCGGCTCCGGCCCCGCTGAAGACGGCGGCAATCGCCCGCGCCGGCGCAGGCGCGGCCGCCGAGGCCGCGGCGGACGCGGACGAAATCGAAACGGCGCCGATCGCGGACCTCAGGCCCTGGACCAGGGGCCGGCCGATCTACCGCGCGAGCTACCGCGCGAATTACCGCGCGAATTGCCCGAGCCCAGCCAGCCGGCCCTGCCCGCCCCATCCGAGCCGGCCGAGCCGTTGGATGAGCACGAGCAGCAGCCCACCGGCCAACGGCCACGCAGACGTCGCGGCGGCAGAGGCCGTCGCGGCCGCGGCCAGGGCGGCGTTGCCCCTCAGCCGTCCGCCCAGGCAAATACCGCCTCCGACGACAATACGCCCCGCGCCAAGGAAGCCCCGACGCTCACAAAAACTGGCTCCGCCGATCGCCACCTCATCAACGACGAGCCGATCGCGCCGCCGGCCCCAGCCAGACCCCACAGCTATCGCGATTTGGATTCCATTCCGGACGACTATGATTCATAGATGATTTAACAATTGATCGTTGGCGATCCGACCGAAGGTCACCGGTTTGGCCCCTGCACGCAGGCCAACAACCGACGGGACCAAACATACGATGCAGTTCTGGCAATTTTTAGGCGATCTTCATCCTCGCCTCGTCCAGTTTCCCCTGGTCCTTCTGCTGGCAGGCCTGATTTGCGATGCGGCGGGCCTGATCGCCCGCTCTCCCGCGTTCACCAAATCCGCCAAGGCACTCTCCGCCGCCGGAACATTTTTTCTCCTGCTGGCATTTATCTGCGGCATTTACGCGGAAGTCTGGGCCGGACGCGCCGGAATCCCCCAGGAACAAATCGAATGGCACGAACTCATGGCCAACATCGCCTCCTGGGGTTTCGTCGTTCTCATGGCCTGGCGATTGTTCCTCGACGACACCACCCGCAAATCCCTCGCTGCCTACGTCCTCATCGGCCTGGCCTGGTACAGCTTGCTCGTCATCACTGGATACTTCGGCGGAAAACTCGTCTTCGATTACGGCGCCGCCGTCGTCGGCGCACAGGCCAACGACATCCTCTCCCTCCACGATCTAAACGTCCTGGCCACTCGCCAAACCGATGCCAATCTCCGCTATTCCGAGCTGATGCACCACGTCGCCGGCTGGCTCACCGTGGCCCTCTCCGGCTCCCTCTTTGTCCATGCCCTGTTTCCCAACAGGGCCGATCGCCTCAAATGGGTCGGCCCGTTCCTCCTTCTCGTCGGCGGATTCGCCCTCTTCTTCTTCGCCGATTTGGATCTCTATCGCCTGAGCGATCTCCGCCAGCTTCGCGACCGCGAAGTCCAACTCCACAAAGCTCTGTCCATCATCCTGGCAACCGTGGGCGCCATCGGCCTGTGGCGAATCCGCAGCCGCGCCGCACAATTCACCTCCCGATCGATCCGGCTCTCCACCCCATCAAAAGTCATCGCCGTCATGGCCCTCATCGGGGGTGGAATGCTCTTCACGCACGTTCACACCGTCGCCCCCTACGCCAACGTCGCCGCCGGAGTCTACATCGCCCACATCACCATGGGCCTCACCGCCCTCGGCATCGGCGCAGCCCGCCTCCTTCAGGATGCCCTCCCCCGATTCCGAAAACCCTTCGCCCTCCTCTTCGCCATCCTGATGTGCGCCGAATCCCTCCTCCTCATCACCTACAACGAAGGCCTGCCCTGGTACATCGGCTATGGACACTACAACCGCTGGGGCTCCCACCACAACGGAACCATCGCCCCCTACGGCCCCATACGCGCCGAGCTGACATTCGATCCATCCACCCAGCTACTGGACGTTTATGTAAAAGATCGCTTCAGCGAAACCCCCGCCCCAGTCGCCGCGGGGCAAGTGAATCTCCTGATCTCGCGCGGCTACACCGAAATCGGCGTCCCCCTTCGGGCCGACGGAAATTCCAACCCAGCCTCCCATTTCTCAGCCTACGCCCCATTCCTCAAGAACACCCCAGCCTTCTGCGCAAGACTCGCGCTCCCCCTCGGCCGCTGCCTAAAAATGGGCTATTTCGATCCCTGGGTCTCCGATTTGATCCAGCCCGTCCCACCCAACCAACTTGCCCAATATCAATGCCCCATGCACGAGGGCATCATCTCCGTTTCCCCCGGCTACTGTCCCCTTTGCGGCATGCCCCTCATGCCAATCCTCCGCACCCCACCCACGTCCCTCCACCTCCCCGACTTCAACATGCGCCTCCAAACCACGCCCCCAGCCCCGGAAGTAGTCGCCGGCAAATCAGTCCTCCTCCGCCTCATCCCCGAGTACCACGGCCAACTGTTTCGCGACCTGATGATCGTCCACGAGCACCCGATGCACCTGATCATCGTCTCATCCGACTTATCCGACTACGATCACGTCCACCCCATCCCCCAGCCCGACGGCTCATTGCAACTCCCCTACACATTCCCCCATCCAGGCCAGTATTTGCTCTACGCCGACATCACCCCAACCGGCCAGCGCGCCCAAATCTTTCGCCTCCCGCTGACCGTCCATCCTTCCAGCCCCCAAACCGAGCTGATGACCAATGCGCCCGATCTAACGCCATCCCCCTCGCTGGCCAAGCCGCTCCCCGACGACCCGACGATGACCGCCCAACTGATTTTCCAGCCGCGCACACCCGAAGCCGGCATAGAAACACATTTCCTCTTCCGCTTAACTGAGAATGGCCTGCCCGTAAACGATCTGGGGCCGTTCATGGGCGCAATGGCTCACTGCGTGATCATTTCACAGGACACGCAGATATTTCTGCATTGTCATCCCGAGCAATTATTATCCCCAACCCCCGACGCCCGCGCCGGCCCGGACATTCCCTTCGCCACCATTTTCCCCAAGCCCGGCCTATACAAAATCTGGGGCCAATTCCGCCGCGCCCAGAAGATGTTCACGGTAGATTTCGTGGTGGAAGTAAAATCCCCGCTCCTCCCCCCAAAGCTGATAGAATTCCTATTAGACGACTAACGAGTAACCCCCAACCCCGCGGCGTCGCCGTGGGGATGCCCATGGCAGTCTCGTTTTGCCCATAGCATTTCAAAGCGGAGCCATGCCTGGGTCTTGGCCCGATGAAACGCCTGCCTTAAGCGAGTCGAAATGCCTGTGTTGAGCTTGTCGAAACGCCGCTACACAAAACCCGAAAATGCTCTAACGCTGGACACCCGCGCGGCCGCCCAGTCGGATGGCGCAAGAAGCCGAAATCGGAGGCGAAATTAGAATAATCGTTTGCGTCACTTTTAATTCCGTCGGCGCGAGGGGTCACGCCTGCAACTCCTTGGGGCGCATGACCTCCCAGACGATGATGTCAGGGGTTCCCCGATGGCCTCCGTTGTCATGTTGTGTTTCCGGCGTTGAAGCTTCGCGCGTTCCGTAATAACCAACACGCTCGTGCAACTGACTGCCCGATTCAGAAGCCTTGTCTTTTGTTCGTTTCGCGGAACAGCGGCGACTCGGCCAGGGTGAACAGCACCACCTCTTCGCCGGTCTCCGTACTGATATCGTGGTGCAGACTCACCACCTCCACGCCCGTGATCTCGTGGATCATCTCTTGCATCAGAGGCCCGGCGGTTTCGACGAGATGGGCGCGCACTTGCTTGAGCAAGTCTCTGCCCTTATCCGTTGATTGCGACTTGACCAACTGCTGTTCCGCCGCCGTTAAGACCCCGATGAGACGAATGACCAGCAGATCGTCGATCAAATGCCCGTGAACGTCCCTTGGCCCGCGGCCCATGTATTCCACCTGAAAGCGGCTCATGCCCTCACAAACGGCGGCTTCGATTTCGCCCTGCGTTTTCATCGTGACCTCTCACGGAATAACACAGCGCAATGGGGCGTGCGGCGTCGCGACTACATTTGTATAATACTTTTTTATTCGCGATTTGCCACTTGCGTTGCGCAATATAATGTCTGTGATAAATTACGAACGTGCCGTTAAAGTGAATGCTTTGTACGCTTCGCGAGCAAGAAATAGTCATCGGATGACTAACTGAAGGACGGAAACCGGGACGAAGGACGGAAACCGAAGGACGGAAACCGGGACGTGAGCGGTTCCACGGTTACATCCAATCCGAAATCCACTTGAAAAAAGTGTCTCGCGCAAAGGCGCAGAGTCCGCCCTCTTTGCGCCTCTGCGCCTTTGCGTGAGATTCTTTCCTAGAGTCTGCGGCCAGGAAACCCGCCAAGAGCCTAACCGCAGTGTTGCGCCTCCGTTTGGCTCGCCCGCCACGCGAAAGTGTGTTTTAGATGTAAGCCTTATCCTCCAAATAACTTGCGATCGCAGCATTAAGTTAGCATACACTAATCAAATCCAGAAAAGTGTTCAGTTCTGTAAACTTCTGTAAACCTCATCCACTGCCTTTAGCGCGGCACCGGCCCCAGGTTTGGATCGCGGCATAATTCGCCGGGCGGATTCAGAGCGTCGAGGGCCTTCAATTCCTCGGCCGACAGCGTCACCTTCATCGCGGCCATGTTGTCCTGCAACTGTTCGACCGTGCGCGGGCCGATGATCGGACAGGTCACGCCGCTTACCTGCAAACACCAGGCGATGGCCAATTGACTGGACGAAATCTGGTGGGCGTCGGCGAGTCTGTCGACGGCCTCCATCAATGGCCACTGGCTGGCGGGAAAATCGGTTTTGCCCTGGGCCTTATACCAGGAACCCTCGGGAATTTTGCGCCCGCCGCGCGTGTAGGCGCCGCTGAGCCGGCCGCGCGCCAGCGGCGTCCAGGCGATGACGGCGATCTCGTACTTGCGGCAAAACGGCAAGACTTCCGCTTCGATCCTTCGGTCGATGAGATTGAGCGCGGGCTGTTCGATGTCGAACCGGGCGGTCCCCAATTCCCGGGCGATGAAGTGCGCTTCGGCCAACTGCCAGGCCGCGAAGACGCTGCTGGCCAGATAGAGCACCTTGCCTTGCCTGACGAGATCGTCGAGCGCGCGCAGCGTCTGATCGATGGGCGTATCGGGGTCGGGGCGATGAACGTGGTAGATGTCGATGCGCTCCGTCTTGAGGCGCTTGAGGGAATTTTCGACTTCACGCACGATGTGCCAGCGATGGTTGCCGGCGTCATTCACATTCGGCGACCGTCGGCCATGGACCTTGGTTGAAAGCACGATTTTGTCGCGCACTCCGCGGTCTTTGATCCAGTCGCCGATGATCTCTTCCGATTTGCCGTCGTTGTAGACGTTGGCGGTGTCGATGAAGTTCCCGCCGAGTTCAAGATATTGATCGAGAATTTTTTTCGATTCAGCGGCGCTACTGCGTCCGCCGAAATTCATGGTCCCCAGACAAAGGGGCGAAACTTTCACACCCGTGCGGCCGAGAATGCGATATTGCATTGAATGATTCTCCGCTGAAAGAGCGGGATTCTATCAATTTTTGGATAAAGTCGCCTCAAGCGGACCGTCCCAAGCGCCAATCTTTACCAACAGCGCAAAAGCGCCACGACGCGAAATCCGGGCATGAACGGTCCAGGCAATCTCCGGCGTTAAGGTTTAAACGCCCAAACAGGTGAAATGCTTCAGGTTCGATGCGCGTTCGATTCGATCAAGCCGATGTCCCCCCTGGAGGAATGGACGATGCGGACCAGAAATCTGTTGCGTTCTGGTAAGGCGGTTTTCGACGAATTGTACGAACCGCTTGAAAAGCGATTGATGCTGACGGGTTTGCCGGATATGCCCGACATCGTGGCGCCGGCGAGCAATCCGGCGTTGCCCTCGGGATTCGACGTCTTCACGCCGCCGGTGACAGCGACGGCGCCGGCAGCCGGGGCGCCGGCCATTGCGGCCTGGACCGAATCGGCCGGCCCGGGCCAGAGCATATCGATCAGCGTGACGCAGATTTCGGCGCTGCCGGCGTCGGATCAAAGTTCGGATACGGAATTTGTAACCTATGGTCAAACCAATTCCGGCAACGGCGCGCTGGTGTCGGACACCATCCAGCAACTCAGCCCCAATATCGCGTCGGTGACGCTCGGCCAGAACAACACGGCCAATTCGATGTACTTCCTGTGGGCCGAAAATGCGGACGGGTATAGCGCCCCCGTGGCGATCAACCAGGCGGACGCGTGGTGGGTGGGCCCGGACCAAGCCAGCGCGGGCCAAACCATTTCGGTGTATGGGCAGAATCTCACCTTTAGCGCCTCTAATCCAACATCGTGGGTTTACATCACCCAGGCCGGAAGCGGCACGGGGCAATGGGCCAGCGTCGTCAGCGCCAACCCATACAAAGTGGATTTCGTCGTCCCCGAGAATCTGGCCAACGGAACTTACCAGGTGTGGCTGCACAACGGACACGGGGGCGAGTACGGCTGGAGCAGCCCGGTGACGCTGACGGTGGCGAACCCGCTTGTCTTCAATGGCCCGGTGCTCAACGTTGAAGATTACGGCGCAATAGGGGACGGCGTGACGGACGATACGGCCGCGTTCCAGGCGGCGGTCAACGCGGCGAACAAATTGACCGGTGCGACGATCTACGTCCCGGCCGGCAACTACCTCGTCACGCAGATCCATTTGGGTTCGGAGCAGCTTCTGGGCGACGGGCAGGGTACGACGACCATTCTCGAAAAGCCTTCGGCGACTCCGCCCGAGACCATGCTTTGGCTCGCATCGGATTCGGAGATGAAGGACCTGACCCTGGATTCAAACAATGTGGCCCTGCCGGATGAGCTGATCTACGGCCGGTATCTCTCGGATTTGCACTTCGTTGATGTGACATTCAACGGGCACCTGGGAGGGTATTTCGACATCCAGGGCGATCAACTCGTGTTCTTCGAGAACTGCGACATGATCGGCGCGGGAGCCTTTCTCGGGACGGCGTCGCAACTGTTCATCGATGGGTGCAATTTTTACGGCACCAACGATGCCAATACCCTGCTCTATTCCTGGGGAGGCAGCGACATCAGCGTCACGAATTGCACGGCCCAGGACTACGACAATTCCGATCCCAACTCCGGGGCGGGCTGGGCCAAGGGCAGATTTTTTGCCGGTGACGCCATCTGGGGAACGGAGAGCGGGATTTATATCGCGGACAACACGACGATCGATCTGGGAGTCAGGCCGACGTTTTCGGATACGAATGCGGGCGAGCAAATCCTGTTTGAAACGCAATTCACGTCGCTCGAGCCGAACGCCACATTTGTCTCCGCCAGCGCCGATACGCTGACGATGGCAAATCTGACGAGCGGGTTCACCGGGGCGGGGTTCGAGGCTGTCGTCGTGGCCGGCGACGGCGTGGGCGAGCACGTCGGCATCACCGGGTACGATCCGGCGACCGGCGTTATGACGCTTGCCGGCCCGTGGCCGGTGATCCCCGACGCCACCAGCGTCATCTCCCTCGGAATGGTGTTCGACGGCGTGGTCGTCTATCAAAACACGCTGCAAGGAAAGGGCGTAACCAACACGGCATCCGCGGGCTTCGAACTCTGGGGCGGCGGTCTGAATGTCATTGTGGACTCCAACACGATGGTGAACCTGCGATACGGAATTTATGATGCGGCGTTGGATTCGGGCGGAAATGTCCAGGAGAGTTACTTCAATCTGTTACAGAACAACACGATCACGAACGTGCAAATCGGCATGATCCTCGAAAACGACGGCACGTCCGGCCAGATCGGCATGCTGGGAGTAATCGCGCGCGACAACCAGATTAACACCGAGTCGGGAGAGGCATTTCTATTGAGGGACCAGCTGGATACCGGGAATCAGCATTTTTATTTGATTCTGGAGGGCAATACCGCGACCAACGAGCCGGTGGGCATTACGATCGGGACTCCCGGCACGGCGGCGACGAATCTGTTGCTTGATTCCAATACGTTCGTTCTGGGCTCGGCGGCCGCCGGCGGCCCCGCCATCAGCGTGGAGGCGCCGCTGGTCCTGACGCAGGAGGGAAACACGTTCACGGGCTTCGCTCAAATGTTCGGCGGGACGGTCACGCCGACGATCACATCGCCGTTTGCCGCCGCGGACGATTTGTTGGATTTCCCAACCACCACTTCTCTGGCCGCATCGTCAAACTCGATCATGGCTGGGCAGGTCGTCGCGCTCATCGCCAGCGTTACCTCCGCCAGCGGCTCACCAACCGGAACCGTCACCTTCATGGACGGCTCAACGCTGATTGGAACCGTGACCCTCAACTCCACCACGGGTCAGGCCATCGGCTATACCGCCTGGTTGCCCGCGGGCTCGAATAGCATCACGGCAATCTACAACGGGGCGAACGGATCTGCGACCAGTGCCGCGGCCCTGAATGAAACCGTCAACTCCGCCGCGACCACCACTTCTCTGGCCGCATCGTCAAACTCGATCACGGCTGGACAGGTCGTCGCGTTCATCGCCACCGTTGCCTCCGCCAGCGGTTCGCCCACCGGGACCGTCACCTTCATGGACGGTTCAACGCTGATCGGCAGCGCGACCCTCGACTCCACCACGGATCAGGCCGTCGGCTACACCGCTTGGTTGTCGGTAGGGTTGAACGACATCACGGCAATCTACAATGGGGCGAGTGGATTCCCGACCAGTTCCGCGGCCTTGAATGAAACCGTCAACTCCGCCGCGACCACCACTTCTCTGGCCGCATCGTCAAACTTGATCATGGCTGGGCAGGTCGTCGCGCTCATCGCCACCGTTACCTCCGCCATCGGTTCACCCACCGGAACTGTCACCTTCATGGACGGTTCAACGCTGATCGGCAGCGTGACCCTCAACTCCACCACGGATCAGGCCATCGGCTTCACCGCTTCGTTGCCTGTGGGGTTGAACAACATCACCGCCATCTACAATGGGGCGAATGGATTCCCGACCAGCACGGCAACCGTGCTGATCCTCACGATGTCCAGTTAGACGCTCCGCCAGACCGCATGACTTGTCGCGGCCGTCATCCGACTCGGAATTGGTGTATAACGCTGGCGGACATGAACCTCGGGCTGATCATCTTCAATGCCGACCCGCAACGCGGGGGCGCCGAGCGATATACCGCCGACGTCGCCGCGGCGCTGGCTGCGCGCGGGCATCAGGTCGATCTGATTTCCACTCGGTTCGGGCCGCCCATCGCGGGCGTGAAATTCGTTGCCCTGGACGCCAAGGCCCCCACGCGAGCCGGGCGATACCCCATCTTCCTGAATTCCCTCGATGCCCACCTGCGCGGACAAAAATATGATCTGATCCATTCGATGCTGCCCGTGCGCCGCTGCGACATTTATCATCCGCACGCGGGCATGGCGAAGGCGGCGTTGCAGTCGCACCTGTCGCGGCGTTCGGCTCCGAGCCGCGCCCTGGCGCGGCTGGCCAACCGCCTCAACCGCAAACGTCAACTTTTCGCGATGGTCGAAGAGGTCCTGCTCCATGGCCCGGACAAACCCTTTGTCATCTGTCTCTCCGATTACGTGAAAGGCATGATCCTCAAACATTACCCGGAGATCTCGGCACAACTCGTGAAGCTTTTCAACGGCACGGATCTCGTCGCGTTCAATCCGAGCAAGCATTTGGGCGGCCGCCAGACGGTTCGAAAGCGCTTCAAGATTCCGCAGGATGCGACGGTGGCGCTGATGATTGCCCAGCACTTCGAGCGGAAGGGATTGGCGGAAGTGATCGCGGCGACGGCGAACCTCGCCAAGACATCGCCATCGCTGGCCCCCACCATTCTGGTCGTGGGCCAGGACGACCCGGCTCGAAGCCGCGAGCAGGCCAAACGTCTCGGCGTGATCGATAAGATGATTTTCGCGGGACAGACGGATCGGGTCGCCGATTTCTACGCCGCCGGCGATTTCTTCGTCCTGCCCACGCGGCACGATTCATGCAGCCTGGTCGTGCTGGAAGCGCTGGCGATGGGATTGCCGGTGATCAGCACGGTCTTCAACGGCGCCTGCGAGATCATGAGCGATGCTCAGCATGGGTTCGTCCTGCCCAACCCCGCCGATGTGCCCGCCCTGACCGATGCGATGGGCCGGCTGATGGACCCGGCTACGCGGCAAACGATGCACGAGGCGTGTTTGGCGCTGCGGCCCAGTCTGTCGTTTGATGCGCACATGGATCGGCTGGAGGAGATTTATCGCGCGCGGATGGACGTGCGCGCTAACCGGTGACATCTAAGGTCGATCCGATTGGAATGTTGCGCAATGCCGTGTTCGGATTTACCGAGCCGCGTTGGGCGTCCCTGACGGCGGCCTGGAAATCAGCCTGAAATTGCTGAGGGCTGATCCCCACGGACTCAAGGAGGCTGGCAAACGCCTGGTTGGCCGAATCGCTGGGCGCGGTCTGGGCCGGCGAGGGATTGGCGGGGGAATTGGTGCTGGCGGCCGTGGCCCGGTTGGACCCGACGCCCATGTTCTTCAGGAGTTTGGTGATGGCGTCTTCGATGACCTGGTTCGGATCGGAAGCGCCGTCGGATTGGGCGGACTGCAAGGCGGTGGTGACGGCCTGTTGGATTTGGCTGAGGAAAACGCCGTTGGATGTGCCTTGAGCGCCAGTGGTGCCGGATGACCCGGCCGTTGTGTTAGAGGCGGCAGCGCGGTGGCCTTTCCGCTTGGTGACGCTCTGCACCCACTGGGTGAGGCTTGGGCCACCCAAACTGGCGATTGCCGAGGACATAGTTTCTCCTGGCTTGGGGCCCGGGCAATCTGCCCCGGCCTTGTTGGCGTATATCGGACGGTGGGGTTGAAAGGGGCCAAGAATAATTCGCTACCGGCTGAGTCCGGCAGGGTGAATGCACCTTCCCTCGGGGAAGGCCGGGGTGGTATAATTGGGGCATGAGGTTACGAAATTGGTATTGTGTGGGGGTTGCCTTGTTGTTGCCGCTGGTCATCGGATGCTCTCAATATGTGGGGGATGTTTCTTTTGTTCCGCGGCCGGCGGTGGCGGATATTCCACCCACTCCGCCGCAGCAGAATCCGCCGGTCTCTTCGATGGCATCGGTGATCGGGGTGCGATATGAGGACCCGGCAGATGAGATTCCTTCCTCGATCGAAGTTCGGCTCCGGGTGGACAACAACGGACCCGGATCGGTGGTTTTCTCCCCCACCGAGATGGAGTTGAGCAACGGAGAATTGCAGAGATTTCCGCCGCCGATCATTCGTCCGCCGGATCCGGTGCAGTTGCCGGTGGGGCAGAGCGCGTACGTCACGGCGTACTTTCCCTTCCCGCCGGGGCATTCGTACTACGATACGGACTACAGCTCGCTGCAACTTCGGTGGCGGGTGCAGGTTGACGGGAAAATCGTGGGGCAGGGCGCTTATTTCCGCCGGGAGTATGCGACTTACTATGATTACGGACCCTATCCGTATTATTCATATCCGTCGTATGGGTTTGTGGGGGGCGTCGTGGTTGTTCATCGGCGGTAGTTTTCTTTGATTTCTAAGCACCACGCCGATGGCCATCGGCGTGGCTTTGGTGGGGAAGCTGTAACGCCTTCAAGTCAGCATTGTTGTCCAGAAATCGACCGCGCGGGTGATCGAGAAATATTCCTCTACGCGCGCTCGTGCGGCTGCGCCCATTGCCTGACGTTTGGCTGTATCGGCGGCGAGGATGGCGACGGCGTCGGCCCAATCGGCTGGTTCCTCGGCGAGAAAGCCGGTCTGGCCGGGAAGAACGATTTGCCCGTTGGCGCCGACGGGGCTGGCGATGACGGGCAAGCCCGCGGCCATGTACTGCACGATCTTGAACCCGCATTTGCCCAGCGTCCACCGATCTTTGGGAGTTGGGGCGATGCCGATGTCCCCGCGGCACAGGGATGCGGATTCGCTTTGCTCCGACCATGGAAGATGTTCGCAAGGGACGGGCGAATCGCTCAGCGGCTGGTCGGCGATGATGATCAGGCGCAGACCGGGGACGCGATTTTTCGCAGCAGCCAGGGCGGCGGCGAATTGGCGGAGATAGGGCAACGTGGACTTGCTGCCGATCCAGACCAGCGCGGGCGCATCCGTTGCCGCGTGCAATTTCACCTCGTAATGGGCGGGATCGACGACGGTGGGCAGCACCGTGACCCGGGAGCCGTGGCGGCGAAACAGCTCGGCGAGATATTCGTTTCCGGCGACGACCTGGTCGGCGAATCGGGCGGTGGCGAGAAATCGACGCCAGGTTTGCCAGCGCTTCAGCAGACCGACGGGCCTGCTGTGGTACATGACGGCGTCATCGACATCGTAAAAAAGTTTGCGGGCATTTTTTCGCAGCAGCCGCGTATCGCCGGGATTGAGCATCTTGCGCTGAAGAAGGACGGCATCGTAGGTTGATGCCGATTTGAGCAATTGGCGCCGGGCGAGGCCCTGGCGCGGGCGGACGTGCACGTCCAGCGTGACCCCCCGCTGCTCCAGCGCCTGGGTGAGGGCTTGGACCCGCAGGCGAAACGACGCCTGCTGAAGGTTGTTGGTGATGACCAGGACGCGGCTCACGCGGGGGATTGTCCCGTCCTCGAATTGGGAACGCCAGACGTTGCACTAAGCGCCGGCTTTGAGTATCTCCCCCGCCGTGGAAGTTGAGCGGAAAGTCTTTTCGCGGCGGGAGACGGATTTGTGGTATCGCTTCCTCCGTGCGTGGGCGGGTAGCTTCGCGCGGTTGTATCACGGACAATCGGCGATCAGTCCCTGCCGCCTGCCGCGCACCGGGCCGGCCATTCTTGTTTCCAATCACATCAGCAGCGTTGATCCGCTGCTGCTTCAGGCGTTTTGCCCGAGATTGATCCGTTGGATGATGGCCAAGGAATATTTCGATTTCAAACCGCTGCGGTGGTTATTCGATACCGTGGGGGTCATCCTCGTGGAGCGCAGCGGCCGGGACATGGCGGCGACGCGCGCGGCCATACGGGCGCTGGAGGCGGGTTACGTGCTTGGCGTGTTCCCGGAGGGGAAAATCGAATCCACGAATGATTTGATTCCATTCCAGAATGGGATCGGATTACTGGCCATGAAGACGCGGGCCGCCGTTTTTCCGGCGTATATCGAGGGGACGCGGCGAAATCGAGAAATGGTTGAGGCTTTTTTGAGGCCCAGCAGCGGGTCGATCGTGTTTGGGCCGGGTTTGGAGTTGGGGGATCTTGATGACTCCAGGGCGGGGATTGAGGAAGCGACTCGGCGGATTCAGGGCGCGGTGGAGGGGTTGAAGAATGCGACTGGAACGAACCGCGGCATTAGGTGAGGTTCAGGAATTCGCGCATGTGCTGGTCGAAGATTTTCTGGGCCTGGGGGTCGGACAGGGGCAGACGCAACTCGTTGATGACCTTGGTCCCCATGTGAATCCATTCCCGCCAGCAATCGGCGCAGATTTTTTCCTGAATTACCTTTCCCTGGGCGTTGCTGAACGGGGGCTCGGGGAGTCTGCGGCCGACCTTGCCGCAGCGATTGCAGAGCACCTGTCCCTCACCGACGGCTCGTTGCGGGGCTGAGGCGACGGACTCGGGGACGGGGGCGCCGAGGTCCTTGAGCATTTTTATCATCTCGTTTTTCGGCATGAGATCGCCGCGAGCCGCGGCTACCGCGACGCCTTGCGTGAGACGCTCGATCGCTTCGGGTTTTCGATTTTCCGTCAGCAGGGCCGCGGCGAGCATGTGGTATACCTTGGCGATGTTGGGATTCAGCTCGATGACGCGCTGGAAGGACCCAATGGCCGGCGCGGTCTGTCCCGCATCGAGATAGGCCTTCCCGAGGGAAAAATGCCCGAGTTCATTGTTCGGATCGGCATCGGCCATTTTGCGGAACTGTTCGATTCGCGGGTTTGGATCAGACATTTCGGTTTTCCTTTTGTGCAAAGATCCTAGCTCATGCGCGAGCCGCAGGGGCAGATAAAATGTCCCGGTTTTTTCGGGGAAGGCGGATTTTTGATTTCGATCTCGCAGCCGCAGGCCGGGCAAGAAACGCGCGGCAAACCAGCTCGCTCGGGAGAAGGGGGCGCATCATCCACGTCATCGACATCGCCCTTGCGATCCATGGCCAGATTGGCCAGGCGGTCGGCGAGGGAATTTTGGTGGCGAAGGTTGTGCGCGAAACGGACGGATTCAAAATCGTGGACCAGGGCTTTAGCTTGATCGAACAGCGCTTTGAGGGCGGGGTTTTTGACTCGGTATTCGCCCAGCATCTGTTTGATGACCAATTCGCTGTCGCCGCGGACTAGGAGTTTGCGAGCGCCGAGCTTGGCGGCCTCGCGAAGGCCGACGATCAGGGCCATGTATTCAGCGACGTTATTGGTGGCTCGGCCGATGTATTTGCCGAGGGTGACCAGGGGCGTGTCGTCCTGGGCGGCGAGGACGACGCCGATGCCGGCCGCGCCGGGATTTCCCCGGCTGCCGCCGTCGAAGTTGAGTGTAATGGTTTCTTGCACGTGGGCATTCTAGAGGGGGTTGGAAATCAAATGCAACCGTAGTGTTGGAAACCAGAAATCCGAAACCAGAATGACGAATCAAGCCCGAAACCAGAATGACTGAAACGGTCTTTGTTTCGCGCTTCTCGTTTTGGTCATTCATTCGTCATTCTGGTTTCGGGTTTCGGGTTTCCATCTCCGCCGTTGCATTTGATCTATCGGTGCAATGGCGGCGAGGATTCCTGCGGTCTATATTGTGGACTCATGGGCGTTGTTTTGATCGGGTATCGCGGCAGCGGGAAAACGACCGTGGGCCGGCTGCTGGCCGAGCGGCTGGGGAAACCATTTGTGGACTGCGATGGGGAGATCGTGAAGAGGGCCGGGCGATCCATCCGGGAGATTTTTCTTGCCGAGGGGGAAAAGGGATTTCGCCAAATTGAAATGCGGGTCATCGCTGAGAGCGCGACCAAGGACTGCGTGATGGCGGTGGGAGGCGGGGCTGTGATGGGGGAGGAAAACCAGCGCGCGCTGACGGAGGCGGGGCATCGCATCGTGTACCTTCGCTGCATGCCGCGCGAATTGCTGCGGCGAATCCGGGCGGACGCCGGAACATGCGATAATCGGCCAAACCTGACGAGTCTGGGGGGTGGAATTGAAGAAATCGAAGCGCTGCTGGAGCAGCGCGAGCCGATCTATAGGGCGCTGATGTCGGCGGAGATCGACGTGACGAACCTCGCGCCTGCGCAGGCGGCGGATCGTCTGGCAAAGTTGATCGGCAACGATTGAAGGCTATTTCCGCATGCCCCACGCGTTCTACATTCCATTTCTTTTTGCGCTGGGGGCGTGCGTTGGAAGTTTTTTGAATGTGGTGGTGCATCGGCTGCCGCGGGGGATTTCGCTGGCAACTCCCCCGTCGCGATGCCCGAAATGCGAAACGCCGCTGGCGTGGTATGACAATATTCCGGTTTTCGGGTGGATTTTGCTTAGGGGCAAATGCCGGTACTGCGGCCAACCGATTTCGCCGGGGTATCCGATCGTCGAGGCGATGACGGGACTGCTGTTCGTGTTTTATTACGTGATGTTTTTCATGGCCCACATCGGGCCGGCGGGCATGGTGAGCCTTGCGGACCAATGGCCGATTTATGGGTTGTACATGGTGATGGTCGCGGGGTTGCTGGCGGCGAGCCTGATCGATGCCGAGATGTTCATTATCCCGGCGGGGATTCCGTGGTGGCTGGCGGGGGCGGGGATCGTGGTGCATGGGGTGATCGATCAGCCGGGCTCGGCGGGATCGCTGATGGATCCGCCATTTGCCCTTGCGCTTGCGGCCGGGGCGGGCGTGGGATTGGCGATCAGCATCGTGTTGTTGCAGGCGAAGATTTTGCCGCTGAGTTTTCCGGTGGGGAATTTGCTGGAAGTGGAGCGTGGGGAACTGGAGCGGCAGTCGAAGGAAGCGAAGGCGGCCGGCGAGAAAGGGCCGGAGATTCAGCCGGAATTCACGCGCCGGCAGGTGCGGGCGGAGATTCGCAAGGAGATGTTGTTTTTGATGCCACCGCTGGTGCTGGGGGCGCTGTCGGTGGCGCTGCACACGCACGTGCCGGCGATGCGGCACGTTTGGTACGAGGCGGCCAAGATCGACTGGCTGAGCGGATCGCTGGGGGCGCTGCTGGGTGGAATGGTCGGGGGATTCGTCGTCTGGCTTACACGGATTCTGGGCTCGTATGCACTGGGCAAAGAGGCGATGGGATTGGGTGATGTGCATTTGCTCTTCGGCGCCGGAGCGGTGCTGGGCGCGGGACCGGCCACGGTGGCGTTCTTCATCGCGCCGTTCATCGGAATCCTCGCCGGGATTTACCTCCTGGTCACTCGATCGCAACGGCAGCTTCCCTATGGGCCCTATTTGAGTTTGGCGGCGGGATTCGTCATGCTATTTTATTCGCCGATCGCCGGGTATTTTCGGCCGGGACTTACGCAGTTGATCTGGCTCATTCGCCAGGGATTGCCGTGATCTTGAACGAACCTGTCTTTTTCTCCAGAGGAGCGCATGCAAAACCTTTGGCTTAAAATCAAAATCTGGACGAAGATCACCATTTTTTCGCTGGTGATGATCTTTCTGCTGATCTTCGTGTTCAAAAATTCGAATAAGCCTGCCTACATCTGGGTCTGGTTCGACGAGGAGGAGGTCCAAACAACGGTGCTGAAGCTGATCGTCAGCATGCTGCTGGCGGGTGTGCTGGGGACGCTGCTGGTGCGGATGGCGTTCGGAACGCTGCGGCAAATACGGGAACTGCGGCAGCGCAGCGCCGCGACACAAATGCACAAGGATGTGGCGGAGATCAAGGCGAAGGCGGCGATGTTGCAGACCAAGCCGCCAAGCGAAACGCCGGGGGCTGGACCGGCGTAGGGCGCAACCCCCGGTGCTTCGCATCGCCCGCGGTGCTCTCCTGGACACGATCGGAACAGGTCGCACCGCCGCTGAATGCCGGATATAGTTGGGGTATGTCGATCGCGATTGTGGATTATGGGATGGGCAATCTGCGCTCGGTGCAGAAGGCGTTTGCACGCATCGGGGCTGAAGCCGCGATTGTCTCCCGGCCGGAGGAAATCGACCGCGCCGAGCGGCTCGTGCTGCCGGGCGTCGGGGCGTTCGGGGATGCGATCGCTAACCTCCGCGAGCGGAATCTGGCCGACGCGATCCTGCGGCACATCAACCGGGGGAAATTATTTCTGGGAATCTGCCTGGGATTGCAGATGCTCTGCGATGTCGGCTGCGAGGATGGAGAGCATCGCGGGCTGGGGGTCATCGGCGGCAAATGCGTGCGTTTTGACGTGGATTCGACGCTGGGGCTGAAGGTGCCCCACATGGGATGGAATCAACTCATGGTTCGGAAGGCCTCGGCGCTGCTGGCCGACTTGCCCGCCGGGTGCGGGGTCTATTTCGTGCACGGTTATCATGTGGTTCCGGCCGACCCGTCCGTCGTCGCCACGGAAACGGATTACGGCCGGCCGTTCGTCAGCAGCATTCATCGCGATAATGTGATGGCGACGCAGTTTCACCCGGAAAAGAGCCAGAAGGTTGGATTGAAGATCCTGGCGAATTTCGCGGGGATGTGACGGCTACCTCGTCAGACTCGTGTAATACAGCATGAAATAAATCACCACGCCGGTGACCGAAACGTACAGCCAGATCCAGAACGTGGGGATGGCAATGCGGCGGTGGCGAGCCCAATCGCGGAGATAGGCGCGGAGCAGCGTCAGGTAGATCATCGGCAGCATGGCCATCGCCAAAAGCAGGTGCGGGAAGAGAATCGCCAGATAGAGATACCGCAGCCAATGCGGGGCGGGGGAGTTGCGGGTTGTGTGCACGCCGTGGAGATAGTGATTGGTGAGATAGCAAACGAGGAAGGCCGTGGAGACGGCGGTTGCGGTGACCATTGTGCAGCCGTGGGCTCGCCAGCGGCCGGTCTTGATGAAGAAAAAGCCCGTGCAGAGGAGGATGCAACTTAGGCCGTTCAGGGTGGCATCGACGGCTGGGAGGCTCATCGGCTATCTTCCGCCGTCCCGTGCGATCGTGCGGGCATCGCGGAGGAGTTGCTGGAGGCGCTGGGGAACGAAGGAATCGTAGAAGCCCCGGATGCGACCCTGGGCGTCGACCAGGACGAAATGCTCGTCATGCTGGATGGGGTTGCCGTTCTGCGCGGGGACGAAGCCCAGCTTCATTCCGCGGATGACCTCGTCCTGCGATTTTTCGTCGCCGGTGAGGAAGATCCATCGGCCGGGGATGGCGTGATACCGCTCGGCATACTGCTTGAGGGCGGCGGGGTTGTCGTGAAGCGGATCGACGGAAAAGGAAACAAGTTTTACATCGGGCGGAAGCTGGCTCTGCATTTCGGCCATGTGCGCGGACATCGTCGGGCAAAGACTGGAGCAGGTGGTGAAGATGAAGTCCGCGATCCAGGGATGGCCCAGAAGCTGGTCGCTCGTGGCTGGCTGAGCATTCTGATCGATCAAATTGAAGGATGGGACGCCGTACAGGACGGGAGGGGTCGCTCCGGGTGAATCGGATTGACCGGCGACGACTTGTGCGGCGGGCTCGGCGGAGGCGGGGAAATTCGGCGGCAGCGTTTTCATCGCCACGACGCCAAGCATCCCCGAGACCGCTGCCATCCAGAGAATGACGGTGATGATTTTTTGAGGTTTGCTCATAAGAATGCGGCTATTGCAAATCCGCGGCGATGCGCCGGCCGGCCATCACGCTCGAAACGCCGAACATGGCCGCCGCGAACAACAGACTGATGCCAAGACAAACAGACCATGGCGGCAGCCGAAGGTTTGCCGAGCTGGTCCAGTACAGTGATTGCCGGAGGGCGGAGACGCCGTAGGTCAGCGGGTTGACGCTCATGAGCCAGCGCATGACGCCCTTGGCCCCGTCGGCGGGGAACATCGCGCCGGAAAGAAACCACATCGGAATCAAAAAAAGATTCATGATGACGTGAAATCCCTGCGTGGAACTCATGCGCCAGGCGATGCAGAAGCCCAGGCCGGCCAGGGCGAAGCTGACGATGAAAATGACCGCCAGGGCGGCTAGAAACGAAGCGATTCCCAGGTGAATTCCCACCAGCGGGGCCAAAAGCAGAAAGAGCAGGCCCTGGAGCGTGGCGAGGATCGTCCCGCCGAGCACTTTGCCCAGGACGATGGCCATTCGGGAGACCGGGGCGACCAGGACGCCTTGGAGGAATCCTTCGCGGCGGTCCTCGATGACGGAGATTTCCGAAAAGATCGCGGTGAAGAGGAGGATCATGACGAGCGTGCCGGGGAAGAAATATTCTAGAAAATTATTTCCGCCGGGCATCTCGGCGCGAAAGCTTCGGCCCATGCCGGCGCCGATGACGATCCAGAAGAGGATCGGCGTGGCCAGGGCGCCGATGATGCGGCTGCGCTGGCGGACGAAACGGATAAGTTCCCGCCAGCACAGAGAGACGGCTGGGAGCAATAGGCGGGAGGAGATGGAATTCGGTGATTCAGGCATGGGATTTTTAGGAATGGTTATCTTATCGGGGAAAGGGGGTTATGACCAATGGGGAAAGCCCCCCACCGCGACGCGGTCGGCTTTCTTGGGGGAAGAACGAGATTCGATTTTGGGTGCGCGGGTGGTCGAATGCGAGTTCAACTGCCCTTAGCTGAAGGCCGTTGTGCGGTTTGCCTCCGTACAGCGTGTCGCCAACGATGGGACTGCCGGATTCAGAGAGATGCACGCGGATTTGATGCTTGCGGCCGGTTTGCAGCGTTATCTTGAGCAGGGCTTGGTCTCCTTGCCGTTTCATGATTGTGTAGTCGGTGACGGCGCGCTGGCCTTTGCTCGCCTGGCGCGTGGAATGGACTGTGCCATCGGCTCGCTCGATCAGGCGGGATTCGATTCGCCCGGAATCTTTTGGCGGCGGAGGCGAAACGATTGCGTGATAGATGCGCGTGACGGTGTGATGGAAGAATTGCCGCTTGAGCGATGCATAGGCGGCGGGGTTCTTTGAGAAAACCAGCACTCCGGAAGCATCGCGATCGAGGCGGTGAATCAACCCGACGCGAGCGGCGGGATCAGTTGCTCGAAGGTATCGGTTGACGGCGGCCAGCGCGGTGGGACGGGGCTCGCGGGGAACCGTGCTGGTGAGAAGGCCGGCCGGCTTGTCGATGACCAGGATGTCTTCGTCTTCAAAAATGATCGGGAAAGGAAGCGTCGGCTGCGGTGATTTCTTCGCGGAGCCGATGACGATGCGGTCTTGGGGTTGGATGCTCTGGGTGAGCCTGGCGGCGGGAACCCCGTTGATCAGGACGCGGCGGTCCTGAACCATGCGCTTGAGGGTTTGCCGCTTGGCGCTGGGGAAATTCCGTCGGAGTCGATCGAGAAGGATCATAACATCGGCACGGCGGTGTCGAGGAATTGAAGGGTGCGGGAAACGACGTTGGGGTCGCTCACGGCCTGCTCGTCGGTCATGTCATCGAGCCAGAGAAAACTTTTGGGAGCATGGGCGGCTTCGAAGAGGCTGCGGGCGCGCTCGTAATCGATCATCGGATCGCGGCGGCCGTGCACGAAGAGAATTGGGCGCGGGGCGAATTGGGCGGCGGCATCGGCTGGAGAAAAGTCGAATAAATCGGCCCCGGTTTGCACGCAGGCCAGTGCCAGCCCCATGCGCACAACCATCCGCTGGAGCGAGGGCCGGCCATCGATCTGGGCGGCGGAATCGGCCAGGTTATCGAAGCGGTCGTAGCATCCGAAGACGGCCAGGGAGGTGAAGGCGCGACCCTCCTGGGAAGGATCGGCGGCGGCGGCCAGAAGCGCGGCGGCGCCGGTATCGATGCCGACGCCGACGATGCGCCGGCACGCCTGCGGCTCGGAATCACGCAGCCAGCGTACAGCGCCCAGCACGTCGCGCCGTTCGTGATCGCCGAAGGAGATGATCTGGCCGGCGCTTTGGCCATGGGCGCGAAAGTCGAAAATCAGAACGTTGTATCCCTCGTCCAGGAATGTTTTGGCGAGAATGAGATAGCTGCCGGCGCGCGAGCCGGGACAGATCAGCAGGGTTTGCCGGCCCCAGTTGGGATTGGGAACCGACTTGTCCGCCAGCGCCGCCGCTGGGGTCCAGAATCCGGCGATGTCCAGGCCGTCCGTCGATTGGAACCAGACGCGGGTTGCGCCCAGATCGGCCAGGGGAGAATCGGTTGGCTGTAATGTTTTTGGCCGGTAGGTTGCGGCGGCGACAATCAGGTAGGGCAAGCCCACGACGAAGAGAAGCGCGACGCGCAGGGCCTGGGCGGCGGCTTGCCGGTGCGGGCGTTTCCAGGAGCCGACGCCGGTGGCGAAAAAGAGCCGCGCGCAACCGTCAAAAATGAGGTCGAGAAGTTTCACGAAGCAGATGACCGCCGCGGTCCAATAGCAGGTGAGGAGCATCTGGCCCGGAGCGATGATCCCGCCGAGCCAAAGGTCATAGATAATGGTTGCAGCGACGCCGAGCAGCAGGGACGAGGCGATGGCGAGGGTGGCGGTGGGCGCGGGCCGGACGCCGCGGTGGGCGAGGAGAATGATCGCGATCAGCGCCGCCGGGGGAAGCAGGATGTAAAGCCAGATCAGGAGAATATGGGCCAGGTGCAGCATGTTGGGGACAATCGATAGTCGATAGTTATAACACGGACGAGTTGAGGTTTGTTTATCCCCTCTCCCCGGTACGCCGGGGAGAGGGCGAGGGAGAAGAGGCTGACATGGAACTCCCCTCCGCCGGGCACGAGCCGGTGATGGTGCAGGAAGTCTTGGACCTGCTTCATCCGCGCACCGGGGCAACGGTGGTGGATTGCACGGTGGGCCGGGCCGGGCATGCCAGGGTGATCGGCCAGCGGTTGGGCGCCGGCGGTGTGCTGGTGGGGATGGATGCCGACCCGCGGAACCTGGAATTCGCGGCCCAGCGGCTCAAGGGGCTCGATTGCCGGGTGCGCCTGTTTCACGCCAATTTCGCGGAACTGTCCAGCGTGCTGCTTGAAATCGGCAAACCGATGGTGGACGGCATTTTCGCGGACCTGGGGATCAGCACCAACCAGCTTTTTGATCCGGCATATGGCTTAAGCTTCGATCGGGCGATGCCGCTGGATATGCGCCTCGATCCGCGCCTGCCTGAAAATGCGGCAGATTTGGTGAACAAGCTGCCTGAGGAGGACCTGGCCAACGTCCTATATGAACTGGCACAGGAGCGTTGGTCGCGGCAAATTGCGAGAAAGATTGTCGAAGCTCGGCGCGTTTCGCCGATCAAAGATACCGAAGCATTGGCCGAGCTTGTTCGCTCGGCAGTTCCGCTGCGAAGGGCGAAGCCCTCGGGCCGTCGGGGCGGACCTCCGGGGCGGATTGATCCGGCGACGAGAACTTTTTTGGCGCTGCGGATGGCCGTCAACCGGGAGATGAGCAATCTCCGCCAGTTGCTGCGGCAAGGACCTTCGGCACTGGCTGCCGGGGGTCGGATGGCCGTGATCAGCTTCCAGTCGATGGAAGATCGGCCGGTGAAACAGACGTTTCGGTCGTTGGAGCAGACCGGGGTCGTGAGCCTCGTCACGAAGAAGCCCGTCTCCCCCACCCCCGAAGAAATTGCCCGCAACCCGCGGGCCCGCTCGGCGAAGCTGCGGGTGGCGGAGAAGTTGGCCTCCGATAAAAATCAGATGAACGCGGCTTAGCCAAGCCGGGCGTTTCATCGCTGTGCATCTGATTTTCATCTGTGGCAGAAATCCCGATTTTGAGAGGTTTCCATGACGCGAGAGACGAAGATCAGCCTGCTCGTGGGGCTTGCGTTCATCATCGTGATGGGGATTCTGCTGACGGACCATATGCGCTCGGCCGGCGAGCCTCCGCAGGCGGCGCTACAGGATGCCGGCGGGGCGGTTCGCCAGGCGGTCAACGCGCCGGGAACGGCTGAGCCGCCGATCAGGATGGTGCAGCCGGCCGAGGTCTCTCCGACTCAATCGGTCCCGACGCATGACGAGTTGACGCGCCCACCGGCCCCGGTGATTCCTTCGACCAATTATCAGAGCGAATCTTCGAGCACGAATTCGGCGACGCCTCCGGAGGATCACGGCGCGGATTTGCCGGGGCCCAAGCCGCTCGTGGACCTCGCCCAGCGCAATGGGGAGCCGCTGGTCCCGGCGAATATTGATGGTTCCAACAGGAACGCGGATTTGGGTTCGTCTGATATGTCCAACACTTCCAACCCCCCTGCCGCTGCGGAGACGAAGCCTACCGCGGTTGTCGGCCCGAGCAGATACACCGCCCAGCCGGGCGACTCGGTCTCGCGAATGGCGGCGAAGTTTCTCGGATCCAATTCCAGGGCGAATCTACAGGCGATTATCGATGCAAATCCGTCGCTGCAGGATGATCCGGATCGGGTGATCGCGGGGCAGAGCTACGTGATTCCCGCGGCAAGACAAACGGCGCTGGCTCCATCAACGCCGACCGTGATCCCGACGCCGGGGCCGGCAGGACGCGGCGGCAATGGGCGGGAATATTTCTATACGGTTCAGGATGGCGACAGCCTCTGGCAGATCGCCAACGATGAACTAGGCGATCCGTCGGCGGTCGATGCCATCAAAGAGCTGAACGCATCGCTTCTCAAGGGCAAAGACACGGTGATTCCGGGCATGAAGCTGCGGCTGCCGAGCAAGCCGGTGGCCTCGGCCAACTCGATGTGACATGCTGAAGCTTCTCCTGTGCCTGTTTTGCGGGACGGCCACGGCGGTGGCGATGCTGGAACTCCGCGAGCAGCACTTGAACCTGACATTTCAGACCGACAAGCTCCACAATCAGATCGAGGCCAGCCAGGCACAGCTCTGGAATCAGCAGCTGTCCATAGCGGTTGCGACGGCGCCGGACGCGGTGGCGGCGGCAGCGAAGGGGCAGGACCTGAAACTGACGGCCGGGAAGGCGCCGATGGGGCCGGGAAATAAGTAAAACGCGGCGGATTCGCGGGGGGACTTGCCGACTGAAGTCGGCAGACCGCGAGATGCGGGCCGCGGTTTTTTTGTTGGACGGGGTGCGAATCCGCCGATGAATTATCGGACTGAGATTTCGCGTGATCTATTTTTCGCATATCCGAGCCAGGGCCGTTGTGGCGCTGACCGTTGCGCTGTTCGCGGCGCTTGGGGCGCGGGTGGCGTATCTGCAAACCTATGGACGCGAGGCCACGATCTCGCGGGCGGATCGCCAGCAACATCTGGTTCTTGTTCTTGCCGCCCGACGCGGGAATATTTACGACCGAAACGGCCTCCTGATGGCCGGATCGATCCAGACCCACGGCCTGTTCGTCGATCCGAAATTCATGCAGGACTCTTTTCAGGAGGATGGCCGCAGCCTGATCCAGATGGATGAGGCGCTGGATGGCCTGGCGAAGATCGTCGGCAAGGATTCGTTTGAGCTGTCGAAGCTGCTGGGGGATCGAGCGACCAGCCGATTCGTGAAGGTGGCCCAGAACCTGGATGATTCGACGGTTGCCCAGATCGAAGCGCTGAATTTGCCCGGGGTGGGAATCGGTTCCGGCAGCGCGCGGTGTTATCCGATGGGTTCGCTGGCCGCGCATGTGCTAGGGGATTGCGGAGCCGACGGCAACGGCCTGGATGGATTGGAATTGAAATACAACGCCTTGCTCTCGGGCCGGCCCGGGTTTGCCCGGGAGACCAAAGACGCGCAGCGGCGACCGATCGGTGTGGCGGCGGAGGATTACCTGCCGCCCCAGCACGGCCACCACCTGGTCCTGACGATTGATGCCAACCTGCAAACGATGGCCGAGCAGGAACTGCGCGACGCCGTGGAGCGGGTGAAAGCGAAAAGCGGGATTTTCGTGGCCATGGACCCGTACACGGGGGATGTGCTGGCGCTGGCCAATTATCCGACATTCAATCCCCAGACGCTGAGCGATTCCACGCCCGATATGCGGCGGAACAACGCCCTGGTGGCTCCGTACGAGCCGGGTTCGACTTTCAAGCCGTTCATCGCCGGTCCGGCGCTGATGTGGCAGGTGACGAAGGCGTCGGAAGTTTGGCCGATCCCGGGCCGGACCTGGTTCACGCCGTATGGGCGGGCAATTACGGATGTCGAGCACTATGGCGATCTGTGCACGTGGGACGGCCTGGTGCATTCGAGCAACATCCTCATGTCGCAACTGAGCGAGCGGATGGGAAACGCGAGGCTTTGGCGGGCAATGACGAGCTTCGGGTTTGGCCAGAGAACGGGGATCGATCTTCCGGGGGAGGATCCGGGCGAGGTTTACAATCTGAAGAAATGGACGCACAAGAGCACGGAATCGGTGGCGCAGGGGTATGAGATGTTGGTGACGCCGCTTCAGCTCGCGCGGGGGTTTTCCGCCTACGCCAACGGAGGCAAGCTGGTCACGCCGCGCCTATTGCTGGGAACGGTCGATCCCCAGGGCAACATTTTGTCGCGCAGACAGCGGGTGGATTTTGATTCTCTTCCGCGGGCGCTCGATGCCCGGACCGCCGCGGAGGTTCGGCGGATTCTGTGCGATGTGGTGATTCGCGGCACGGCCGAGGGAGAGCGGAGCAAAATCTGGAACATTTCCGGCAAGACGGGAACGGCCTACATCGCCGAAGGCCACGGATACAGCAAGACGCGCTATAACAGCAGCTTCATGGCTTGTGCGCCGTATGAGAATCCCAAGCTGGTCGTGGTTTGCATGATTCATGATCCCGACAGGACGATCGCGCATTACGGCGGAAAAGTGGCGGCCCCCGCGGCCGTGAAGTTTCTTGAGCGGGCGCTGACGTATATGGAAGTGCCCTCTTCGCCGGATTTGCCCCTGCCGCCGCCGGAGGTCGCCAATGTTTTGTACGATTACTCGGCGAAGGATTACACCGATCGCAATGTGGGGGCGATGAAGGAAGAGGATCAGCCCAACGCGGAAGCCTCGGCCAACCCATAAGCCTCCCAGCTCATCGGCAACTCACGTGCCGACACGTGGTCGGCCGCGCTTGGCGGAGCGCTGGTGCATCCGTCGCATCGCTGGCGTCAATGGCTTGGACTCCCGCAGGGCCGCGAATGGCACGTCATATCGCCTCGCGGCGTTGGCCAGTTCAGCGGTAATCATTTGATCGTATGGTTTGTGTCTTCTCATCACCCGATCATAATCAATTATTGCATTCGCTCGCCCACCAAAAATTAGCTCACGCAAAGGCGCGGAGGCGCAGAGCCAATATTCCTTTGCGCCTCTGCGCCTTTGCGTGAGCTATTCAATTAGCATCGCGTCGCCGTAGCTGAAAAAGCGGTAATGCTGGGCGATGGCGTGCTCGTAAATGCGGCGCTGCTCCTTCAGGCCGGTCATCGCTGCCACCAGCGCGATCAGCGTTCCGCGGGGGAGATGGAAATTGGTGATTAGCGCGCCGACGTGGTTCCAGCGGTACGGCGGGTAAATGAAAATCGAAGTTTGGCCTTGCGTGGGAATGAAACGCTGATCCGGGGGTTGGCTTTCCAAGACCCTGGCGGACGTGGTGCCAACGGCGACGATGCGGCGGCTGTCAGTTCTCGCCCGATTCAATGCTTCCGCCGCGGCCGGGCTGATGGAATAGCTTTCGGCGTGCATCGGGTGGTCGGCGAGGCTATCGGCGGAAATCGGCTTGAATGTGCCGGCGCCGACGTGAAGGGTGATCAGGACGCGGCCGATGCCCGCATCGTCGAGCCGGCGCAGGAGATCGGGCGTGAAATGCAGCCCGGCCGTCGGGGCGGCAACTGCGCCGGGGGAATCCGCGTACACCGTTTGATAGCGGGCGCGATCCAGGGAATCGCGCTCGTCGGTTTGCTTGCGTCGTCTGATGTATGGCGGCAGAGGCATGCGGCCGATTCCGTTTAGCAGGTCGAGCGCGGGAATCGGCTCGGAAATCTGAATCAGGAATTCGCCGCGACCACGCCCGGCGAGGATCGTGGCGCGAAGCGACGGATCGGAATCGAAATGAAGAATCGTGCCCTGGGCCGGCTGGCCGACGCCGCGCAGGAGCGCGAGCCATTGGCCGATGACGGGCTCACAGAGGAACAAGCCTTCGATCTGGCCGCCGGTGGTTTTCTTCAGACTGAAACGGGCTGGGATGACTTTGGAGTCATTGAAGACCAGCACGTCGCCGGGGCACAAGAGGCTCGGGAGGTCCGAGAAAACTCTATCGTGGATCGCGCCGCTTGCGCGAACGTAGTGCAGGAGGCGGGAGGCGGATCGATCTTCCAGGGGCGTCTGGGCAATCAGCTCGGGCGGGAGATCGAAATCCAATTCGTCCGTTCGCATGGGTTCTGATCCCTTTGCGCCTCAAGGCATGTGGCGTCGGGGCATCATCCGTCATAAACGGACCAGATTCCCCTCGGGGTGAATTGATCGCATAAAACTTTGTTTCCCGCAACATTCCGGGGTTTTTTATCGCTGGCGCAAAGGCGGCGCGGGACCAGCGGCAGCATTTGCTGCTCGCTCCGACGTGTCAACGGTCTCCAGCGTCAACCTGATTGCCGCGACAATTCAGCTTCAGCTCGTGCAATCGCTGCTGCGCGCGATTCAGGCCCCTAATCCGCTCACCGCCGGGGGATCGCCCTGTCCCGAGGCGTGGTGTTGCGATCGGTATTGCCCCGGTCCAATCCAACCGGAGCCGCAGTATCTGCCCCGGCATGTGATCGTCCCGACCCCGCGGTATTTGCCGCGGCCGGTAATCCATCCCATGCCGAGGATCGAACCGCAGTGTCCGCCCCGCGTGGAAGCCAAGCCGCCCAACATCACCCCGGGCCCGCCGCCGCCTTGGAAAGTGCTGCCGTGGCAAGAACCGTCCCCGCCGCCAAACGTAATAAAGATTACGATTCGACAGCCCGATATTGTGGGTAAGGGAAACCTGATCGATCTATTCTTGTAGGATGACCAGCAAAGGCCAAAAATATGTTACCGGAGCAGCAAGTCGAAGAGTTGATCACGTTGGTTTCCGGACTCGACAAGGATTCGCTGCTGCGGCAGTTCCGGGAATACCCGGCTTCGTTTCCGCTTGATTTCACGCCTGATTTTCTCGATCACCAGCCGCTGGAGCGGCTGCGGCATCTCTTCGTGGCGGTGTGCATGCAATCGAGGAAGATTCCGCAGGGGCCTGCTGATGGGGCCGTGGCTTCGCGGTGAGGATCAAAAAGGGGTCCCATAATTATCAATTCATGACCGCTGCGCTCCCCGTTCGGCTGATTTCACGGCCGAAGCCTTCGCTTCGCGGCCAAACGCAACATTGTTCGTCTTCATCGTAAATCCATGATTCTCCGGCGTTTCCAGATGGAAATTGAACCGCAGAGCACACAGAGATCGCAGAGACAAACGCGGAGAAGATCTTCAGGCGCCCTCTTCTCTGCGTCTGTCTCCGCGGCCTCTGCGTGCTCTGCGGTTCAATTTGACGTTGAAATTAAAGAGCTTATGCGAAAGATGAAAAACCTTGCTAAACGTGGCTGGGGATCAATCACGAGGGCCGCGCTGGAACGCCGATGAAGGCTTGCGTGCGCTTGAACACGGTTGGCTCCCATTGCCCCTTTCTTGATCTCGCCGACGAGCGATGCTCGACTTGTTTTCAGCTGGAACACCTGAAGCACGCTTTCAAATTCTGCTTCGGCCGGTACAAGGCATGTCCGACGTATCTGCAATTGCAGGTGGAACAGCGGATCAGGGGGATAGAATCGGCGGCACTAAGATGCGGGATGGAAATGACTCGCTTGTCCAAATCAAGATCGCCGCTGGAAACGCGGATTAATGAGCCGCGGCTGCGGGAATTGCTCACACATCTGGCGGCGGAGCGGGGCCTGGCTGAGAATTCGCTGCATGCCTATCGGCGGGATTTAGAGAATCTGTGCGACTTTCTCGGCCGGCGGAATCAAACTCTCGCCGGCGCGGATGCCCGGGATTATCGGGAATATCTGCACGCGCAGAGCCGGGGCGGAAAATCGACGCGGACGGTTGCCCGCCGGCTGGCGGCGATCCGGGTGATGCTGCGGTATTTCTCCGGGGGAAACGGGAAATCGGCGGGGATCCTTCAGCAGCTCGAGCGGCCCAAGCCCGAGCAATCCCTGCCGAAAATCCTGAGCCGCGCGCAGGTGAACCAATTGATCGCCGCGCCGAAAGAGAAATCGCGTCTTTATTTTCGGGATGTGGCGATCCTGGAACTGCTGTATGCCAGCGGTTTGCGGGCCAGCGAATTGTGCGGGCTGAAGATGCGCGATCTGAATGCGTCGGTGGGCGTCGTGCGCGTCCTGGGAAAGGGAGCCAAGGAGCGGATCGTGCCGGTCGGGAAAGCGGCCCTGGCGGCGATCGAGCGGTATCTGGTTGATTGCCGGCCGATATTGATGCGGACGAATGATGAGCATCTATTTTTGTCGCGGACGGGCAGGCCGATGGAGCGCATCGGATTGTGGATGCTGGTGGAGAAATACGGGCGGGCGAGCGGGATTATGCGGGAAGTTTCGCCGCATACGCTGCGGCATTGCTTTGCGACGCATCTGATCGGGGGCGGGGCGGATTTGCGCGTCGTGCAGGAGCTTTTGGGGCATAGCGATATCAGCACCACGCAGATTTATACGCATGTGGATCAGGATCGGCTGAAGTCAATTCACAAGAAATTCCATCCCCGGCCTTGAATCTGTCATTTCAACGATGCCAGCGCGTTTTGGAAATCGGCAACGAAATAGCGTTTGCCTTTTTGCGTCACGAAATGTCCTTCATCGCGTAAGCGTGAAATCAGGTTCGGGATTCCCCCGGGATATTTGGAATTCAGTTCCCCATTTGACTTGAGCGTTCGCCAATAGGGCGTGATGCGTTTTGCGCCTTGGTGGAACGCCTCGTCGGCTGCATGAGCGGCGATCCAGGCGAAGATGCCGGTGGTGATCGGGCAGGCGAAGTTGACCTTGTGTTTTTTCGCCAGGGATTTTCGGATTTCGTCTATCGTGGTGAGCTTGCCCTTGAGAACCTGCCGCATGACGGAATCGACTTCCAGCGGCGCGGGGATCACCATCGTGCCGGCGCCCCAACGCTTGCTCATTTTCGCGGTGACCCGGCCAACTTTGGGAAGGCCCTTGCTGTCGGCCAGTTTCTCCCGCCAGGATCGTTTGCTTGCCATGGAGTCACTCGATCAAAATTTGGATTTCAGTCAGGTAATTCTTGGGATTGCCTTTGAAGATCATACCCGGACCCTTCAGATAAACCTCGCGCGTCGGCATTACGATGCGATAACCCTTCTGCTTGACGTGGGTGAGAATCCGGGCATACGACTTTCCGAGCTGATCGTACGGGCCCTTGTGGATGAGCGCGATGCATCGACCGCCCGGAAGCTGGCGAACGGATATCCCATCGACGGCCTTGCTTTGTCGAATCGGCATGCACGCCTCGAAGTCGGCATCGTCCTCCTTGTATTCGTTGTCGTAATGGAGCAGAAACGGTTTGCCGGAAATATGCCGGCCAAAATTTCGCCCAAGCTTCCCGAACGCCGTGCCACAATCGCTATATCGTCCCTTCATGCGAATCGCGGCGACGAGCAATGGATCCAGCGTTTTTTCTCCCACGTCGCCGCTTGCCTGCGCCATGATGATCGCCTGCCTTTCTTCAGAGATAAACTGGTCCAGAAAGCGCCTTGCCTGACGCAGATGTTTGATCTTTCCTTCCACAGCAGCCTTTTGCCGAACGATGATTTCCAGAATATCGCCTTCGCCCTGAAGCTCGAGAATCTCCTTGATGTCGTTCAGCGAAAACTCCAGGCGGCGAAGGTGGGCGATAGTTCGAGCCGTTTCGATCTGGCACGCGTCGTATTGCCGATATCCGGTTTGCGGATCGACAAATGAAGGAACCAGCAATTCCTGCTCGTGGTAGAAGCGAAGGGTTTTGACCGTCAGGCCGACGATTTTGGAAAACTCGCCGATGTTGAACATGCGAGCCTCGCATGGGAAGGGATCCTAAACCCTCCACCAACGGGAGAGTCAAGAAAAATACCGCATCGAAATCCGGAAGCCTAATTTCGCCCGTCACATCGCCTGCAATTCTTTGACGACGCCTTCGCCTTCGACGTCGTCCGGACGCTTTTGCCGGAGCAAATCCTTGTACGCTTTTACTATCGCCTTTTCGGAAATGTCGGCCAGGGGAAGAAATATGCCTTGCGACTGCTTGGGTGAAAACAAATGATGAGCGACGATTCCGATCCGCTCGACGCCCTGGGCGTCCAGCGGGACGCCGGCATGTTCCTCGGCGGCGGAGAAAATTGCGCCGAGCAATTCGGAGGGACGCGTGGGTTCCTCCAGAAGATCGGCGATTTCTTCGATCAGGCCGGGCAAAATCAGGAAAACCTTCGCTGAGCCGGCATTGGGACCGCTCTGGATGGCCGCGTAGGCGAAATCGCGCAGTGGGCGGGCGTGGCGAAAAGGCCCTTTGCCCAATTGCGACAACTGCTCGATGAAGGTTTTGATCTTACTGGCGGTTTCGAATCGCTGTTCGGCGGCGGCCTGCTGCATGCGCTGATTTTGCTGGCGGATCATTTCGCCGGGATCGGCCAGCGTGGCGGCGCTCCATTCGACCATCCGCCGATATTGCTCCATCGAGATCGAGCCGTCGCAGGGAGCCGGGCATTTGCCCATTTCCTTGTAGGCGCAGGCCCGGCCGCGCGGGGATTGGATCAGGATGTTGTAATACCGGCAAAGATCGAAGGCGTCTTCCATCAGCTCGATCAGACGGGCGGCGGCGTGCTTGTCCTCAACCGGGCCGATGCACAGGCCCGCTTTGTTCGCGACATCGATGGTTTTGCAGTAGCGGGGAAATTCGGCATCGGGATCGATGTGGACGAACCATGCCGGTCGAAAGCCCACCATTCCCTGGTAGGTGCCCGGAAAAATCTGCCGGGCGATGTCGTGATAGATCCAATCCGCCTCGAAGGCGCTGTCCACGCGACGCCAATGAATCTGGCCGACGATGTCGCGGTAATTCACCCGCTTGGTCAGGCAGAGAGTCTGCTCGCCCTGGAGTCGGCGCTTGAGACTGGCGCGGAGATTTTTCACGCAGAGCAATTGCAGCGCCTGGCCGGCGGCGTCGGCGAAACAATAGACGACCCACTTGGCGGGAACTTGGCGGAGAAAGGCCTCGAAATCGCCGGCCGGATCGAAATCGACGCGGTGATCGAGAATTTCGGCGATTTGGGCCATGACCTTCTCCATGGTAGGATCGCGGGGGACAAAAACAAAAAAAGCGTGGAGAATATGGGCGAGAAGCGATCGGAAAATCCTGGCCCGCTGGTCAGCATCATCATGGGGAGCAAATCGGACTGGGACGTCATGCAGCATGCGGCGCAGACGCTGTCGCAATTTGGGGTGGCCAGCGAATGCCGGGTGCTTTCAGCGCATCGGACGCCGGAGGCGACGACGGAGTTTATCTCTTCGGCCCAGGGCCGGGGGGTGCAGGTGATCATCGCGGCCGCTGGCGGCGCCGCGCATCTGGCGGGCCTGGCGGCGGCGCATACCCTGCTGCCCGTTTTGGGCGTGCCGATCCCCAGCGAGCCGCTGCGGGGGATCGATTCGCTGCTTTCAACGGTTCAAATGCCGGCCGGGATTCCCGTCGGGACGCTGGCGATCGGCAAGCCGGGGGCGATCAACGCGGCGCTGCTGGCCATAGCGATTCTGTCAACCTCGCGTCCGCCGCTGAGGGAAAAGTTGCACAGTTATCGCAAGGAGCAGAGTCAGAGGATTCTTAAGGAGACGTTGCCGTAATGGTGGGCGGGTGGCCGCTGCAACATTGGGCCAAATCCTTTAGAATGGGGGCATGACTCAGATTACCACAGTGCCGACAGGGATAGACGGGGCGAAGCTGACGAAGCTGACTCTTTGGCAAGACGAGCGGGGCGCGTTCCTGGAAGCATTTCGAGCGTCGTGGTTTGCCGATCGCCAGCGATGGGTGCAATGGAATGTATCCCGAAGCTCGGGCTCGGTCGTGCGGGGGTTGCATTTTCATAAGTTGCAGACGGATTACTGGATCGTGCTGGCGGGAAAATTGCAGGTGGCGCTGGTGGATTTGCGGCCGAAATCCCCAACTTACAAGGCGGCAAAATGTCTGTCCCTGGACTCGGCCGAGCCGGAAGGGCTGTATATTCCCCCGGGCATTCTGCATGGATACAAGGTCATGAGCGAGGCGACGATGATGTATCTGGTGGACGTGGAATACACGGGCAAGGATGAGTATGGGGTGCGCTGGAACGATCCGGCGCTGGGCTTGCCGAAGAGTTGGTACGACGGGCCGGAGCCGGCGGTTTCCAAACGGGACGCGACGGCGCCGCTGCTGGCGGGATTGACGGATCGGCCGTAGGCCGGATTGGACGTTTCATTTCAGCGCTGAAAGTTTGGCCAATCGCGCGCGTTGGCGGCGCTCATGGTCATCCCAGCTCATGCGTCGATATCCGTCTCGTCGTCGTCTTCATCGTCGTCGAAGAATTCGAAGCGGTCATCCTGGTAATCGGGATCGACGGGAAAAATGTCGAATCCGAACCCCTTTCCGTCGCACCCCTGGATTGGGCAGCACCAGAAGCCGTGGGGCTTGCCTTCAGCATCGGTTTCGATTCGCCACTCGATGCGGTAGCTTTCGTATTCCTCGCCGCAGTGGATGCAGGCCACCAGCGTAGGTATGGCCGGCGGCCCGAAGGGATCGTTCTTGGGATCAAGCGGATCGTCGTCCATGGGCCATCCTGAACTCAGCAACAGGATACCTCGTCGGCTGAAGGCAAAAAAGAACCCCGGTCCTTGTTGAAGGGACCGGGGTCCTTGGTTAACGCTGGCAGTGACCTACTTTCCCGCGGAAGCAGTATCATCGGCTCGGCAGGCTTAACGACCGTGTTCGGAATGGGAACGGGTGTGACCCTACCGATATTGCCACCAACGATGATCCGGCGAGCCGGTTAAGGCTCGCCGGATTGATATTCAAAGTGGAATATGAGGTTCTCAAGCCGCTTTCGAGCACGATTTTGGTGATTTCGCTGAATGTCATTCGTCATTTGTCACTTGTCATTTGCAAAAGACAAATGACCAATGACTAGTGACCAATGACCATTCAACGATGATCGATAAAAGTGGTCAAGCAATCGACCGTTAGTACCGGTCACCTGAAGATCTTTCGATCCGTACAGCTCCGGCCTATCAACCGAGTGGTCTACTCGGGGTCTCTCGGGAGCAAGCTCCCTTGGAATCCTCGTCTTGGCATAGACTTCACGCTTAGATGCTTTCAGCGTTTATTCGTTCCGGACATAGCTACCCAGCAATGCCGCTAGCGCGACAACTGGTGCACCAGGGGTCCGTCCTTCCAAATCCTCTCGT
>Ga0187864_10000046_pt1 | contig 133818 bp, 111 predicted proteins | sample June2016WEW_11_4_FD_132985 | JGI IMG/M metagenome (GOLD analysis project Ga0187864, IMG submission 132985) | Peatland microbial communities from SPRUCE experiment site at the Marcell Experimental Forest, Minnesota, USA - June2016WEW_11_40 | ecosystem: Environmental > Terrestrial > Soil >... | reverse complement strand
GTACAGGAAATCGCCCTGGTCCCACCCCGACACCGACTTGCCTAAGTTGGTGGCCAGGATGGTGAAGTCAGTGCCGGTGACCGTGCCGGTGAGAGTCGCATCGCCGAGCAGCGTGTATTTGATCTCGATCTGGTGGGTGGCGAGTCCGGCGGGGTTGCCGGGGTCGGCGGAATCGGCATAGCCGACGCCATACGCGCTGTTGGCGGGCAGGGCGGCGGTGGAACTGTCGATGCCGCCCGTGCCACTCCATGTTCCGCCGTTGCGGCCGTTGATCAGGTATGTGCGGATCGCCGCCACTGGATCGGGACCCGCACCGTAGTTGATGAACAGATGGTTATTGGTTAAGTCCAATACAGCGCCCGAGGAAATCGATAGAGAGGTTAACTGGGCAAGGCCGGTGTTTGCGGCCAACTGCACCGCTCCACCGGTAATGGTGAGGCTGTGGTCGGGCAACGCGCCGTGGACTCCAACCACCAGCATGCCGGCGTTGACGATCGTCCCGCCGCTGTAGGTATTGACGGTGGAGAGCGTCAGCGTGTCGCTGCCCATCTTGGTCAGTGAGCCCGTGCCGGCGATGGTGCCCGTGCCGCTGATCGTGTAGTTGCCCGCGCTGTTGTTGACCGTTACCGAGTGCGGGCTGACGGTGGTGTTGAGGGTGACGGCATAATTGCCGCTGTTGACGTCGTTGAAGGTGATGTCGGAACCGTCGGTGTATTGATCCGCCTGGATGCCGTTGTTCCAGTTGTAGTCGGCACTGTTCGTAGAGGGGGTGCCGACGTCCCAGGTCACGCCGTCACCACCCACGCTCGCGGGGAAGTTATTCCAGGTGAACGCGGGGTTAATTACGGTATATGTCGTGGTTGAATAGGTGGAACCCGTGGCCGTGGCGCTGTCCCAAGGCGTACTGTTCCAAGGCGTATTGGAGGCGGCATTGGTAGCCGTGGAATCGAGCGCGTCATAGACGCCTTGTCCACCCGGCTGTCCAAAAGTGGTCACAACGTCAAAGTTGAAATTGCTGCCGGTACTCAGCCCGAGAGTCGAAAGGCTATAGGGGATGAGCAACGAAGTCGCCGTCTCCGTTGGATAGGGTCCGGTGGAATATCCGGTACCGACGGGGAGGCGGTTCCACGCACCCGAGGAGTATTGGTAGATGTCGGAACCGTCCGCCCCGACGCCGTTCGTGCCAGTCCCCGCGCTCGTGTAAGCTGAGACCCAGTAGTTCATGCCCGTACTGATCCCAATGGGCGCACTGTACGGGTTCATGATGGCGGTGCTTCCACCGCCAGCAGAGGTTTCCATCTCGATTTCGTAGAGGCCCCAGACTTGGTTGCTATTGGTCAGGATGTTGACTGGATTGGCAACGGATCCAGCTATATTTGGATCGGCGGTGGTTCCCGGATTCAGATTGATCTGAAAGAAGATAGTGGACGCATTATTGGTGATGGCGACGCTAGAGATATCGATGTACGTGTTGGCGGCGTCGTTTCCCGGCCAATCCCACAGCGCATGCGGATAGGATTGAACCGCCAGAGCGGCGGCCGGAATGGATGCAAGTGCAGCGCTCAAGACGGCCAAGGACTTCCTGGGTAAACGCGATTTTGTCATAGACCCTCCGAAATGGTTTTGTTTTCCAACGCCAGCGTGGCCGCGACAGGCTCCAGTCCAAGCGGCATCGACTTCCCGATATGATAGAAAAACCACCGCCCGGAACTATGGAGAGTTGCGAATTATTCCTGCGAATTTGCGACAGCGCATGATGTTTATGGCGATAGTGGGGTTTGGGCGGCCGGCTCGCATTTCAGTTCGACCAGCCCCGAGCGCAAGGCGTCCGAGTTGGCGGTGACGCGGATCGAGCCGGCGGATCGCGCCGCCTGCACGATCGCCAGGCACATCCCGTTGAAAGCCTTGTGATGGTTGGCCTTGAAGCTTTCATGGCTGGCGGGGTCGCCGTTGTCCACGCCGATGATTTGCCCCGGGCCTTCCAATTCAAACGTCACTTGGTTGTCGGCCGTCGGAACGGTCCTGCCATCGGCATCCACGATACGGACGGTCAGATGCGCCACGTCGCGGCCGTCGGCGGCCAGCCGGGTCTTGTCGGCTGAAAGTTCAACCGCCGCCGGATCGCCCGCCGTAGCAATCTGCTCGGTCGCGACGACCTTTGAAGCCGTTGTCCCCACCGCCCGCAATGTTCCCGGCTCATACGGCACATCCCAGGATAGATGCAGGTCGCCGGTCGTGCGGATCAGCCTCGCCCGGGGCGGCAGATTGCCATAATCCTCCGCCATCCCCTCCCGCGGGAATTGGTATCCTTTTAACCCGAACGATTTGCCGTTGACGAACAGCTCCACCGTATCGCAATTCGTGTAGCAGGTGACCGGGATGATCTGCCCTTCGCGCCCCTTCCAATTCCAGTGCGGAAACAGGTGCAGCACTGGCTTGCTCGTCCATTGGCTTTGATAGAAGTAAAAGCCGTCCTTCTTGAATCCGCAGGTGTCGAGCACACCGAACGGCGCGCTCTTGGATGGCCAAAACGCCTCTCCCAGATAATCGAATCCCGTCCACATGAAGTCGCCGGACACGTAATCATTGGTTCGAACGAATTTCCAAAGCTGTTCCACGTCGATCCGGCGGTTGCTGGGCGGAAGCTGGCGGAAGCGCCGCCGTCCCGGCCGGGTGGTCGGCGGTGGGGCGGTCGGTTGCGTCGAAGCCGGAGAGTAAAACAAGCCGCTATAATCTCCGCGGGTTCCGCCCATCGAAACGCTCTCCGTGCCGATGAATTTTCGCTGGGGGAATTCCCGCCGATCCAGGCTGTAATATTTCTCCGTCCGGTCCAGCCAGCGATCCACGTAGTTGTATCCGACGACATCCAGAAGCGCCGTAAACTCCGGCGGGGCGCTCAGGGGCTCGGCGAAAGCCTTGTCGCACGCCGCCGTCACCAACCGCGTCGCGTCTTCACGATGATAGGTCTCGACCAGCGGCCGAAGCACATCCGCGCCGTCGGGAAGTGTTTGTTCCCCGATTTCGTTGCCGGCACTCCACAGAACCACGCACGGATGATTCCGATCGCGATGAATGAAATCGACCAAATCCCGCTGCGACCATTCGGCGAAGAATCGATGATATCCTTCGAGCGTCTTGCCGGCCGTCCATTCATCGAAGGCCTCGTCCATCACGAGAAACCCCAGTCGGTCGCAAAGATCGAGAAATTCCGGGGCCGGGGGATTGTGGCTGGTGCGGATGGCGTTGCAGCCCATCTCCTTGAGCAATTTCAGCCGTCGCAGCCAAACTCCTTCGGGAACCGCCGCCCCGACGCACCCGCCGTCGCCGTGCAGGCAGACCCCATTGAGCTTGACCTGTCTCCCGTTAAGCAAAAAACCCTTGTCGACGTCAAAGGCGATGGATCGAACGCCGATCGGCGTGTCGTATTGATCGACCACCTTTTCGCCGCTGAGCAGCGTGCACCGAACCGTATACAGATAGGGCGTCGCTTCCGACCAAAGGTTGGGATGATCCAGCCTGATCAACTGCGTGAACTGGCCGCTGACGCCGGCGTCGAGTTCCCCCTCGCTCCGAACGCTGTTGATTTCCCGTCCGTCTTGATCCAAAAGCGCCGCAACCAGACTAAACCGCGCCGAAGCGTCTCGCCGGTTGGCGATCTGCACGACAATCTGGATCGCCGCCCGCTCTTCGGTCGCCTTCGGCGTGGTGATGTAGGCGCCCCATGGCGCGATGCTCAGCGGATCGGTCACCGTCAGCCAGGTATGGCGGTAAATCCCCGATCCGCTGTACCAACGCGAGTTGGGCTGCATCGAATTGTCCACCCGGACCGCGATCACATTGTCTTGCTGGCTAAAATTCAGATAGGGCGTCAGATCGTACGAAAAACCGATGTACCCGAAGGGGCGTTTGCCGAGCCAATGGTTGTTAATCCAAACCTCGCTGTTTTCGTAAACACCGTCGAATTCGACGGCGATCTTCTTGCCTTTGAACGAATCGGGAACACGAAACGTCTTTCGGTACCACCCGATTCCGGTCGGGAGAAATCCGCCGCCCCCGCCGGCCGGGGCGCTTTCGTCGAATGAACCGGCAATGCTCCAATCGTGCGGCAGGTCGACCGCCTGCCAACCGGACTCGTCGAATTTCACCGCTTGCGCTCCGGCCGGATCGCCGAGCGTGAACTTCCAGCCGAAATCCATGCTGAGGCGTTGCCGCGGCGAGTCGGCGGCGGAGGCGCCCGCGCTCAACATGAAATGGGCCACAACCGATAATATAACGGCCAACGATTTAAACATGACGCTCCTCGGCAATTGAACCATCGCCAGTTTGAGCAAATCCAAGGCGGATTTGCCAACAATCGTCGGCGACGCGCCAGCGAGCTTTTGACCTTCTGTCGTAAATTTGAATGGTTTATTCGCAGTTGTAGAGAGCAGGAAGCCGCGGCGGGAATTAAAATCGTCTGTCAAAGCTAGTTAAGGATGAGCGAGGTGCCACATCTCGATTGGTCGGCCGGAAAACAGGAGCGTTTCATGAAGAGCGCGCATCAGGTCACAAAATCGGCCATCAGGGGATTTACCCTGGTGGAGTTGCTGGTCGTTATCGGAATCATCGCTCTGCTGATTTCGGTGCTGCTTCCCGCGCTGAATAAAGCACGGCAACAGGCGAACCTGATCTATTGCCAATCCAACCTCCGCCAAATCGGACAGGCGATCTTCACTTACACAAGCGAGAATCGCGGGTACACACCACCCGCGTGGGTCGACTACAAGCCCGCCACACCTGGTAGTCCCGCCGCTGGCTACTACACAACATTCGCGGACACGTTGAGTCTTATGACCGCAAAGTCTGCAACGGCAAACTTTCCGGGACAAACGGGAGACGCCTATAGCTGGGAGCCAGTCCAGGATTCGGAGGTTTTCCATGACGTGGACGTTCCGGCGCTGCCGTGGTTCGCTCGCTCCTGTGCGTACATGGCCAATGTTCGGGCACTTGGAGCGCTATATCTTTGGGATCCCGTCCCAAACAACAGCGGCTCCAGCGCCTGGCCGCAACGGCAGCTCTCGTCGATCAAGCGATCCGCTCAAGTGATGTTGGTGTGGTGCGGGGCCTGTAAAATTGAGCAGGGCCAGAATACCGGAGTGTACCAAACATATCCCAACGGACTGGATGATTTCGGGATGTGGGGAGATACCACCGCGCACACCCATATAAACCATGGGCTTTGTTACCCAATTCCGGCCAAGGCTGGTTACAACACCGGCTGGTATGCCAATCCAATCTCTCTCGGCGCCGCCCTTCAGGCCGGGAATAATCCCAGCAGCCAGATCGCTGGAAGCGTGACCCCTTCTTATTTGAAAAATGCAAATCAAGAGTACTGGGCCGATCAGTCCGGAGGAAATGACGTTTACAACGGACCCGGCGGATTCGACGTCTGCGAGATGCGTTTCCGGCATCTAAATAACACGACGTGCAATATGTTGTTCTGCGATGGCCATGTGGATAGCAGACCTCTCGGTTCGGTTTTAGCGCAAGAGATATGCCTTAATCCAAAGTAACGAGAAGCCGAGGGCGCGAAATCAACGTAGGATGATTTCCGAAGGCAGTTTGGTGGGGTGCGATTCGCCGAGAGAAACGTTGAGGAATTTGAATCAATGGAAATTCGAAAGGCCATTCAAGGAAAACCGCTTGCTGGTGTGGGTGTTGCGGTACTTCTTCTTCTCGTTGCGGGAACAATTCTTACGCGCCAATTTTGGCCTGAAAAGAGAGCGAAACTCTCTCAGGCATACTATTCCGATGACGACGGCCAGACCTGGTTTCAAGACAGCGTCTACCGTGCCGCTCCCTTCGATCACAACGGCAGGAGCGCCGTCATCGCCGAAATTTATAATTATGACAATGGCGGCAAAGAATTCTGCGCTTATCTAGCCAAGTTTACGCCCGAAGCGAAGAGCCGTTTGGAAAAAGCATTAGCCGATGCGGAAAAGAGTGGACTTTCTCCCAGCTCTGTGACGCTCTATCGCGATCCCAGTTTCATGGGCCCGGGGATGCTGGTAAAAAAACCTGGATCAAAAGAGGATTGGGTGTCTATTTCTGATCCGCGAGCCAACGACGTGCGCTCAGTTCATTCCCCCGACGGAAGTGCGGTGGACGAGGTATTCGTGTATTAAGAGGCGTTCATGGCCGCTATATGGGGACAGGTCCGAAAGTGCGTCATCTTCGCCTGCTGCGCTTTGATTTGCAGCCTGGCCAGGGCCGCCGACCAGCCATTCATCGCCGGGGCAGACGTCTCAATGCTGCCGACGATTGAAAAAGCCGGCGGCATTTTCCTAGATAACGGCAAGAGCGGCGATGCCATTCAGATCATGCGCGCTCACGGATGCAATCTTTTTCGCGTTCGGCTCTTCGTGAACCCCAGTTCGGATTACGCCTCCACTTACGGCGCGGTGCAGGACCTCGCTTACGTTCGCGCCCTGGCAAAGCGCATCAAGGCCTCGGGCGCGGAATTTCTGCTGGATATTCATTACTCCGATACCTGGGCCGATGCCGGCAAGCAGTTCACCCCTGCCGCTTGGAAGAAACTCGACTTTGATGCCCTTCAGCAGAAAGTTCACGACTATACGGTTTGGGTCATGACCGATCTGCGCGATAGCGGCGTCACGCCGGACATGGTGCAGGTGGGCAACGAAGTCACCGCCGGCATCCTCTGGCCGCAGGCGCAGGTCCTGGACGTGCCCAAGGACGAACAGCCCAGGCAGTGGCAGCGCTTCGCCCAACTCATCACCGCCGGCTGCAAGGCCGTCCGCTCATTTCAAACCGATGCCCATCCCATCCGCATCATGATTCACATTCACGGCGGCGGCAAGGAAGGAATGGCCAAGTATTTCTTCGGGAAATTCAAGCTTGATCCCGCTGATTACGACATCGTGGGCCTCAGCTTCTATCCAGCCTGGGAGGACTCGATCGACTATCTGAAACAGAACATGACCGACGCCGTTGATCTCACCGGCAAGGACGTTATCCTCGCGGAGACCAGCTATCCGTGGAAGGCGTTGCCGGACAAGGTCGGCCTGGCCACGCTTCAATGGCCGCAAACGCCGGCGGGGCAGAAGCAATACTTGAACGATCTCATCGATGTGATTCACCGCGCCCCGGGCCAACATGGAATCGGATTCATCTATTGGTATCCCGAAGCGATTCCCATTCAGGGGATGAATATTTGGCGCCAGGGCTACGAGGCCCTGTTTGATTCGACCGGCAACGCATTGCCGGGACTCGATGTTTTCGGCCGCCACGGGTGATTTCGATGGAAAGATTTACAACAGACCTGGGTCGGAAAGCCCCGCAACGAAAGCTGCGCAGGCCGTCGAAATCTCTGCCGATCAAAAAGCAGATTGGCGCAGTTGGCGCCCAGGTCGCTGCATTCCCGGGGTCCAGCCCGCGGCTGACCCGGTCGCTCAACCAGGATTGGTTTTTTTGTCGGCTGGAATCGCCCGCGGAATCGGATGGCTTGCCGTCCTGGGACGGCGCGGCCGAGCCGGCCGGCGGCAAACAATGGGAGCGAGTGAATCTTCCCCACGCCGTGCGCCTCGAGCCGTTGAATGCCAGCGGCGGGCGAAACTTCCAGGGCATTTGCTGGTATTGCCGAAAGCTCGAGCTGTCCAGCCAATGGAAGGGAAAAACCATCTACCTGCATTTCGAAGGGGCGATGCAGGTCGCTGAGGTCTGGCTCAACAAGCGCAAGCTCGCGACCAATCACTGCGGATATCTCCCCTTCGTCATCGATCTCACGCAGGCGGTCGATTTCGAGTCGGACTCAAACGTCCTGGCGGTCCGGCTGGACAACAGGGACGATGCACAAATTCCCCCCGGCAAGCCGCAACGCGAACTCGATTTCACGTATTTCGGCGGCCTGTATCGCAACGTCAAGCTGGAAGTGATGGATCGGCTGCACATCGTCGATCCGATCCTCGCCAACGAGGTCGGCGGCGGGGGGGTCTTTGTCACCTTTCCGAGCGTTTCATCGCAAGCCGCGACCGTGCAGATTCGCACGAGCGTCCGGAACGAATCCGCGGCCCCGAAGCAATGCACCGTTGTGCAGGAACTGTCGGATCAGAAGGGCTTGGTGGTGACCCGCACGACTGGCAGCCGAATGCTTGATCCCGGCGCCGCCGCGGTCTTCGATCAAAGTCTTCAGGTATCCAATCCACGGCTTTGGCATCCGTATCACCCTCATCTCTACACGCTGCGCACCAGGGTTTTCGGCAATGACGACCCGGCCGACGAATGGGTCACCCGGATCGGCATTCGCCATATCCGCTTCGACAGCCGCGACGGGCTGTTCATCAATGGCAAGAAGTTTCTCTCCATCGGCGCCAATCGCCATCAGGACCATCCCTACGTCGGCTACGCGATGCCCGACAGCGCCCACTACCGGGACGTTAAGAAGCTGCGTGAAGGGGGTTTCACTTCGGTTCGCAGCCATTATCCGCAATCGCCCGCTTTCATGGATGCCTGCGATGAGTTGGGGATGCTGACCATTGTTTCCAACCCCGGCTGGCAGTTCGTGGGCAATCGAACCTTCCAAAGCCGGGCGATTCACAATGCCCGGTTGATGGTCCGTCGCGACCGCAACCGGCCGTCGGTCGTCATCTGGGAGGCGGCCCTGAACGAATCGGAGCATGGCGCTTTGGCGGCTTTGCTCCAGCGGGCCGTCCATGAGGAGTTTCCAGGCGACCAGTGCTTCACGGGCGGTGATCGCGAGCCGCACGGCAGCGACTGGGACGTGGAATATCTCCACAACGACGGAAGCAAACCCAGTTGGATTCGCGAATGGGGCGACCACGTGGACAATTGGAGCGACCAGCAATCCCGCAGCCGCGTTCCCCGCGGCTGGGGCGAAATGCCCCTGCTCATTCAGGCCCGATCCCACGCCGCCAGGATGGATGAAATCATCGCCGGCCGCACCACAAACGCCCCCGACGTTAGTCGCCTCTGCGGCGCATGCCTCTGGGCCGGCATCGACTGTCAGCGTGGCTATCATCATCAGCCCTTTTTTGGCGGGGTGTTGGATTTGTTTCGCCTGCCGAAATTCAGCTACTACTTTTTCCAGAGCCAGCGTCCGCCCGATATTCACGTTCCCGGCCTTGACGATGGGCCCATGGTCTTCATCGCCAATTTCGCGACCTTCCTCTCTCCCACGACGATTACCGTCTTCAGCAATTGCGACGAGGTCCGCCTGTTTCTGGACGGCCGGGAAATCGGACGAAAAAAATCGGATCAAACCTTCGCCATTCCGCATCCCCCATTCACGTTCGAGGTGGAATGCTTCGCCCACGAGCAGTCCACGATGTACATGACCGGCGTGGCAAGGGTGGAAAAACCTCCCGTGGAACTCATGGCGCGGGGATATATTGGCGGGCAGGTGTCGGCGACACATCTCGTTCATCCGCCGGGCGGCCCAAGAAGGATTGAATTGCAAACCGATTTCTGCGGACGTGAGCTGAGGGCCGACGGCTCCGATTGGGTTCGCGTCTACGCCAGGGTTTGCGATGCGCGCGGCACCGTCTGTCCATTTGCCGATGATCTCATCCAGTTTTCCGTTGAAGGCGAAGGCCGAGTCGTCAGCGGCGGCGAAATCGGCGCGAACCCCGTTCGCGCTGAAGCGGGCATCGCCACCGCACTGGTCCAGAGCAACGAGCGCGCCGGCACGCTGATCGTAAAGGCCACGGCCTTCGGCCTGGCGCCGGGTCAAACCGAAATCACCTCCGTGGACCCGGAGCATCGCCGCGATTCGATCCTTCAGCCGATCGCGTTGAACGGGCGGAGATAAGCAGCTTGCTCTTCAAGATCAATTACAATGATGACGTGGTCGGCTGAACGAGCGGATTGGGTCGGCCCGCCCTAGGAAATTCGTCAAGCCCGTTATCTTCGCCATGCTGGCTGTCGTTGCCGGCGTATTCCTGATCCTCGGATCGCGACAAACCACGTCGGACGTCTCAGCGGGTTTTACCGTCGTGGAATACTGGGAGAAGTGGAACGGCCCGGAATTCCTGGGGATGTAGGTGATCGTGGATGATTTCAATAAGCCCCATTACCTTTTCAGCGTACTCCGGAACCATTTCCGGCCGGTGGATGATGTTGAGGATAAACTTGCTTATGTGAAAACGTGGTTCGGCTGCAACAGGCGTCATCACGACGGCGCACCGCTGGGAACCGGGAGTTCCTCGCCGGCGGCGCCCCCCTTGCGGCGCTCCTCCAGCAACCGCCGCGTCTCCTCGGCGCGCTCGGCGGTGAGCGAATAGTACCGCAGCGCCAGCACCGCGAAAACCGCGGTGACGGACGTCGATGCCACCAGGAACAGGCGCATCGTGGTGAAGGCGGCCGCGGTCTGGTGGCTGCCGAGCTTCTGGTCGAAGCCGGAGAGCTGGAGGGTCAGCCCGGCGCCGAGAAACGAGAGCGAAACGGAAAACTTCTGAACCCAGCTGAAGATCGCCCCGTACATGCCCTCGCGCCGCTGGCCGGAATGGAGCTCGTCCTCGTCGCAGATGTCCGCAACCATCGAATTGATCAGCACGATGACCGCGATCCAGATCGGGCCGCAAAGGACCGGATCGAGGAAAATCAACCACGGGTGGCGGGGCGTGAACTCCAGCCATTTCGCGAGCCCGCCGAGGCCGGTCACGGCGTAGATGGCGATCAGCGCGCGGCGCTTGCCCAGCTTCTTGGAAAGCCAGACGACCAGCGGGATGGCGACGAATCCGACGACCGCATACCCCGATGACAGGAATCCCTTCCAAAGCGTTCCAGTCGCGATGCTTCCATGGAAGACGTAGTAGACAAGCACGTACTGGTCGAGGCTGCTGGCGAACATGCCGCCGACGACGTTCAGGATCGTCAGGACGATCACGATCTGGAACGGCCGTAATCGGAATGCATCGCCGATGCTGGCCCAGAGCCGGACGGGACTCTGCTGCTCGGCGACGTGCGCGAAGCGCTCCTTGACGAGCAGGCCCGGCAACATCCCGATCCCGGTCATCAAGATCAGTCCCACGCCCCAGTTCACGATCCGGATTCCCGCGATCGCCGAGCCGAAGATGGCAAGCTGCGACAGCGGGAAGATATACTGGTAGCAGAACTCGCCGGTCTTCTGGAAGAACGAGCAGAACGCCATGATGGCCGTCCGCTCGTTATAGTTCGGGGCCATTTCGTAGGTGAGGCTCGTGTACGGCACCCCAAACATGCTGTAGCCGATGAAGAACAGGATGGAGCAGGCCGCGAAATACCCGAGCTTCGCCGCCTCCGGCCACGCCGGCGGCACCATCCACGCCGCACCGTACATGACGCCCATGATGATCGAGCCGATGACGATGTACGGCCGCCGCCGTCCCCAGCGGGACTGCGTGTTGTCGGAGATCCTTCCCATCACCGGATCGAAGAACGCGTCGAGCAGCCGCGGCACCATCAGCACCACGCCGAGCCACACCGGATTCACCCCCAGCGTCATCTGGTACACCGGGGTCGCCATCACGTAGAGCATCGTGTAGCCGATGAACAACGCCAACGTGCCGACGCCGACGGCGAGCTGTCCACTAAAGGGTACGGATTTCGAACCCGATGGTTGCATGTGCAAACGGGGGCGACCGGGATCCGGCGGGATATCACCGCCGAGTCATGGAGTGCGCCGTGAGAATGTCAAATAGTTAGGCATCGATCTGATAGGAAATCGCTTTTCGCGCGCCGCACGTGCTGAGCGCTGCGCGGGTGTGAGGGAGAATTGGTTTTTGGGCTCACCGAGCATGGCGGGATAGTACCAGGGCGGTTTGGGGTGTCAACGGGCAGTTTTTGGCCGGTTTTGGGTGGGGTTGCCGGCCAGGGCATTCTGTTCGGCATCATGCTCGCGACCATCATGATTCCATTCCCGGTTACCATGGTCTCGGTCTTCCGAATCTTCCGATGGATGGATGGCCACACCGCCGCATGGTTCGGCCCGGATAACCCGCTGCAAATGCTGGGGACGTTTAAGCCGCTGTGGATTCCCGCGTGGTTCGGGTCGGCGTTCAGCATTTTCTTGTTGCGGCAGTTCTTCATGACTTTGCCCAAGGAACTGTCCGAGGCCGCCAAAATCGACGGATGCTCGGAATGGGCGATCTTCTGGCGCGTGGTCCTTCCGCTGGCCCGGCCGGCATTGGCGGTGGTCGCGCTGTTTTCGTTTCTGAACGTACGGAACGATTTCCTCGGTCCCCTGGTCTACATTCAGCGGCCGGAACAATATACGCTGGCGCTTGGGCTCGAGGCGTTTCTGAACAAAATCGGCGGAGCCGAATGGCATCTGCTGATGGCGGCATCCATGCACGTGTGCCTGCCGACGCTGATTCTGTTTTTCCTGGCTCAGCGCACCTTTATCGAGGGGATCGCGACGACCGGCGGGAAATAGTAAGCAGTCAAGGCTGAGACACCCGCAGCGCGTCGATCGCCGGCAATGTGCCGCCGTTGTTGTCGAATAGCGACATCTCGCCTCCATTCCAGTTGCCGCCGCTGTTTCGGATCGGAACCGATTCGGGATGCCAATACACGACGCCGATCCCATGACCGCCCGGCGTGGCGCGCACGACCCCGATCAGGTCCTCCATGAACTGCTTCTGACCGGCAGCCGATACCGGCCACGACATATTCTTTCTCGCCGACCAGCGCGCCGCGCCTTTCCACGGATAGGCGGTCTCGACGATGATGATGTCCTTGTGATATCGGCTCGCCGTCTGTTGCAGGTTCTCCCGCACGTTCGCCAGCGTTCCATGCCAATAGGGATAATAGCTTTGGCCGATGATGTCGTAATCAACATGGCGCTGGCTCAGATGATCGAAGAACCATTGCGTGACGGGCCAATCCCCGCCGCAGTCGATATGGATCATCACCCGCACCTCGTCTGAGGGCGCGGTGGACCGCCGAACGCCGCGGATCCCCGCCGCCAGGATGCGCGAAAACCGCTCCCATTGCTTCGCGTCGTCGTACGGCAGCGGCGGCTTGATCGGCTTCACCGTGCTATCGAAGACCTTCACCGTCGATAGCGGAACCTCCACCTGCGCATCCGGCCAAAGCGTTCCGCCCGTAATCTCATTGCCGACTTGAACAATCTGCGGCAGTGCGCCGCTACGCTTCAAATCCGCCATCACCCCGGCCGTGTAATTTTCGACCGCGCTTTGCAGCGAGTCAAAGTCCATATCCTTCCATGCGGCTGGCTTCACCTGATGCTGTGGATCAGCCCACGTGTCGGAATAATGAACATCAAGAATGAATGTCGCGCCGGATGCCTTGATCCGCTTGGCCAGGGCGCGGGTGTAATCCAGGCTGTTGATGGCGCCGCCTCTGCCGCTTGGATTCACGAACAGGCGCAGGCGGAAGCAGTTCCATCCATGCCGGCAAAAGATGGCGATGGCATCGTCAGGTTTGCCCGCATCCCGGAAGACGCCGCCTCGCTGCTCGACCTGGGCCAGCGTTGAAATATCAGCCCCGAGCAGGAAAGCCGACGGCGCGTCAGTCGGTTGAGCCAGCGCCGGCGTTGAAAGGGTCCACGCCAAGACAAAGCCCCCCATGAGGGTACGCAAAAAGTGCGAGAACGTCTGAGCGTCAATCGTCATCATCGGGCCATCCGGATCAATCCCATGGAAACAGATGATGCAAAAAAACCGCGTGTCCGGTCAAAGCGATCGGACACGCGGGGGAAGGCGCCTGTCGCGCGCCGCGGCATTGCACTGCGGTAGGCAAAGCCTTGCGCGCTGTCCATTCCACTTATGCTCGGCGTCGCCGCAACATCAGCAATCCAGCGCCGGCGAGAATCGCCATCGAAGTCGGTTCGGGCACGACGGTGTAGATGGTCGAATTGAAGGTCGAGCCCGGTACGGTCGCCGAATCATAGGTGCCTCCGCTATAGGGCGCAGGTCCCGGTCCCTCTCCGTTGTTGTCCAAAGCGTCATACGCGCTTTGCGGGCTTCCAAAGGAAGTCCAGACGTCGAAGTTAAAACTGCTGCCCACGCTAAGTCCCAGCGCACTGAGCGGGAAAGCGAAGCTTGTCGAAGGTGATCCGGTGTAGACTTCCGTTGCGAGCGCGGTTGCGCCCACCTGCGTCCATCCTCCGAGTAACGAATACGAGTACAACTGCGCGCCGCCATTGTAAGTGGGCCCGGCAAGAAAACTTCCGATGAAATAGTTCTCGCCGGTGCTGATGCCGACGGCGTTGCCATAGGGATTCCCGTCAGATGGGGCAAGTCCATACGTTCCATTGATCAACGTTTGACCGCCGGCCCCGCCGCCCATCTGAAGGCCGATTTCATAGTTGGCGTAGTGGTTCGCGGTCGGGCCGATGTTGGCCGTCGGGTTCATATTAATGGTGAAGTAGATGTTGCTTGCGTCGTTGCTGACCACAACGGTGCTGATGTCCACTTCCGGACCGCCATAGTTGTCGCCAAGCGCATCGGTGTACGTCGTCTGACCCGACGCGGCCGTGGCCATGCACAATCCAGGCGCCAGCAGAAGCAGGCATCCAATGGGAAGTCGAATTCGCCGCATGTTTACCCTCCGAAATGTATTGAGTGGCCCGAGCGAATTGTCGCGAGAACGCCTCACGCCTGCCCGGCTGACTGCTGATACATAGAATACGCCCTATTTCCAGGGAGTCTCTGGATAATTGCGAATTAAAGCTCCGATTTTGCGACAGAAACCATATCTCCGTCCATTATGGCGGTTTTGACCGGTCATTTTTAACATGCGAAATTAGTCGCGTCGCGGTCCGACGAAAATGTGTGGGCTGCAACGCAAGGAATCCGTCCGAATGCCTTCTTCGCCTTTGCGACATTCCGCGAGACGCGGTACAATCAGCGGCGTTGCCAAGGAATAGCCCCGTCAAATTCGTCCACGTCGCTCTGGTCCTGCCGACCGAATTCGCATATGCCCGAGGCGTATTGCGCGGGATCATCGCCGCCACGCGCGAGCGAAACATGTATGCCGCCGGATTGCCTGACGCCAAACGCGGGCTCGGTTTGCCCTGGCTCTTCCGCGTCTATCGCGGAGTTTACGGTCACTCCAGCAAGTATCTGGCCAGATGGTTCAAGGATTGGAATCCCGACGGAATCATCTGCCAGATCTATGACGATCGTCTGGCCAGGGTTTATCGCAATACCGGCAAGCCGGTCATCGAGCTGTTTGAAAGCCGCGCCGAATCGGAATTCCCCCGCGTCCTTCCCGATGACGTGGCCACCGGCGAGGTGGCAGCCCGACATTTCCTGGAGCGCGGGTTCCGCCATTTCGCTTATTTCGGCGCCCCCTGGATGCTTTGGTCGCGCGAGCGCGAGGCTGGATTCCGCGGCGAAATCGAACGCACCTTCCGCGCCCGCGCGGAAACGACGGGCAACATCGATACGCAGTCCGCGTTCACCTTCGCCAGTTACGGCTCGGTCGGCGATTCCGTCCCCGCCGTCTTAAATGGTCCCAACCAACGCCGCGCCGCCGCCATGATGGCCTGGTTGCGGTCGCTTCCCAGGCCCCTGGCTCTTTTCGTTGCCAACGATCTTTGGGGATTTGAACTGCTGCAGGCCGCTCGAGAAATCGGCCTGGCCGTTCCAGAGGACGCCGCCATCCTCGGCGTGGACGACGAGGAACTGCTATGCGAAATCGCTCATCCGCCTCTGTCAAGCATCCGCATTGGCGCCGAGCAGATCGGACGCGTCGCCGTGTCGCTTCTGGACCAGTTGCTTCGGAAAAAGGGCAAGATTCGCGATATTCCCCGTGTGCCGCCGATTGAAGTGGTCACTCGCCAGTCCACCGACGTCCTTGCCGTGGATGACCCCGATGTCGCCGCCGCCCTGCGACACATCCGCCAGCACGCCGTCGAGGGACTTTCCGTCAAGCAACTCCTGGAAGCCGTGCCCATGAACCGCCGCTCGCTGGAGCGGCGATTCGTCAGCGTTCTGGGCCATACGCCCCTTGAGGAAATCCGCCGCATTCGCCTCGAACGCGCCAAGGTGCTCCTCCAGACAGACCTGCCGATCTACGATGTCGCCCGTCGTTGCGGCTTTGCCACCCCGGAGTACATGGCCACTACTTTTTTGCAGGCCACCGGGACGACCCCAACCAGCTATCGAAGGCAGTTCATTCCCCGACCCCGCTGGCAACAGCTTCCTCCCAATTGACCCGCGCCTGTCGGAAACTCGCATCAATCATTCGCAAGATTGCAGATCGAGCCGGCAGGGCGGTGCTACAATTCTTTCCATAAAGCGAGTTGCGGTTCTGCCCGTCCAGCGTGCACCGCAACCGGAGGGATTGGTCTCCGGCGGCATTTTTGAAAATCTCTGTTCCGGCCTGACCAAACAAGCTAAATATGTGTACCCCACCACGCGGCAAGAGAGGGATTCGATCAGTTTGTCTGGCGGTTGCATTGGTTCCCATGGGGATCGGCGAGGTTGCCCGCGCCCAGGACTTCTTCATGGGCTCTGACATTTCATTGCTCACCTGGGAACAACAAGAAGGGATGACATTCAAGGATACCAATGGCGTGGCGGGGACGGCCGATCAGATCCTTTACAATCACGGAGACAACCTGTTCCGTCTGCGCGTCTTTGTCAATCCAAACACCAATTACAGTTCCACCGACGGAGCGATTCAAACGACGGCGTATGACATCGCTTTGGCCCAGCAACTCAAGGCGGATGATCCCAGCGCCAAATTCGAACTGGATTTTCACTATTCGGACACCTGGGCGGACCCAGGCCACCAAACAATTCCCGCCGCCTGGACGGGTCAGTCGCTCTCGACGTTGGAGTCAACCGTCCAAAGCTACACCACGACCACGCTGCAATCGTTCGAAAGCGCGGGAGTCACGCCCGACATCGTGCAGGTCGGAAATGAAATCAACAGCGGCATGCTCTGGCCCACGGGCCACCTGACCTTCCCGAGCAACCAGACACAGGCCGAGGCGCAGTGGGCGGCATTCGGAGGGCTGCTCAACTCGGCAATCGCCGGCGTGCACGCCGCTCAGGGTTCCGGGCCTAAAATGCAGGTCTCCATCGTCATTGCCAACGGCAATTCATCCGGCGAGCCCCAGTTTTTCTACGGAGACCTCACCAACCCCTCCTATGGCGATGTCCCCGCCAGCAGCTTCGATATCATCGGCGTGGATTACTATCCCACCAAGACCTCCGACTTGTCCACGCTGAGCACCAATCTCACCGCTATCGCCAACACTTACAACAAGAAGATCATGGTGATGGAGACGGACGCGCCATGGGAATCCACCACGGTGGCTAGCGACCCGGCCTACGCGCAGACGCCCGCGGGCCAGGAGCAATACCTCACCGACTTGGCCAACACGGTTAAGAATCTGCCCAACAACGACGGGATGGGCGTCCTCTATTGGTATCCCGAGTCCGTCCAGGTGCCCGGACAATTTGATTACAACGGCGGCGCCACCGCGCTGTTCGATAACACCTCGTCGCACACCGCGACGCTCGGCGTTAACGCCTTCAGCGCCAGCCAGCACCAGTGGAACACTTCCGCTTCGAGCGTTTGGAACACAAGCGGCAATTGGACCAATGGCGTGCCAAACGGCGCGGGCGTTGAAGCCGATTTCTTCGGCGCCATCAGCAGCACCCAAACCATATCCACCAGTTCCGCCATCACGCTCGGGACGGTGAATTTCAACAATGCCAATACGTATGTTCTCGGTGGGACGGGCTCATTGACCCTCCAGGACCAGGTGGGCTATGCCAACGTTGTCGTGCAATCGGGAACGCAACAGATCAATGTGCCGCTCACGATCGCCGGCGACACGGTATTAACCGTTAAAGCCGGGGCGGCCCTGCAAATCACCGCGCCCGTCACCGTCAACTCCGGCCAGACCCTCGCGCCGGCCGGCAGTGGAACCGTCAGCTACACGTCAACGGTCACCGTATCCAGCGGCGCGAGCATTACCTTCGCAAACTCGACGCAGGCCCAGGGCTTGACGATCGCGTCAACCGGAAGCGCGGCAATTACCGGAGCGTCCGGCGCAACCGTGCTGACGGTAGACAACCTCTCCAACAACGGCACGATCGACGTCGCGAACAACGAGCTGATGGTGAACTACAGCACCAGCGATCCCGCCAGTTCCATCCGCGCGCAGCTCATCAGCGGCTACAACGGCGGATTATGGAATGGCACAAGCGGCATAATTAGCTCCGCAGCTGCCCTGCCCGCCAACAGCGCCTACTCCCTGGGCTATGCCGATTCGGCCGACCCCGGCAATCCCGCCGGCCTTTCCTCTGGCCAGATCGAAATCAAATACACGCTGCTCGGCGATGCGACTCTCAGCGGCACGGTCACCGGTACTGACTTCACCATCTTGGCCACCAACTTGGGCAAGGAAGTGTCGGGGTGGGATCAGGGCGATTTCCTGTACACCGGCACGGTCACCGGCGCCGACTTCACCGCCTTGGTCACCAACCTCGGCAAGGAGGCCAACGGGGGATCCGTGGTGTTGCCAGCGGCCGACTGGGCCGCGGTTGACGCCTACGCGGCGGCCAACGGTTTGATGGCCGATGTTCCGGAACCGGCGACTCTTTCGCTCGTGGCGATCACCGGACTAGGGGTACTGGGCCGACGTCGGCGCAGCTAGCGCCCTTGATCACCGATCCCACATGAAGAGCTGAACCTTAAATCCCAAGCCAATGAGTAAGCGTCCGATTATGATGGATGTCGCCCGCATTTGCCGGGGCGCCGCGCCGCCGAAAACTTAAATGGATTGTCTCCCCAAGCCTGCGGTAATTCTCAACCATTTCATTGACCGGTGGAGGACTAGCGGAAGGACTGCGGCGGATTTGATACGGGCGTCAACCCTCGGGAAAGCCCAGACGTGCAGGCTATATCGCCGCCTTGAAAGCGCCTAACATATTCTTGATGCCTCCGAGCCTTCGCCCCAGCCGGCTACGCTTTCAAGACTACCGAAGCAAACTCAAGCAGCGCCGCCTTCAGCGCGATACGGCCGGCGGCGACGCCAGCATCCACGGCCCATCCCATGGCCCCGATGATCGCAAAAGACGCAAGCCGCGATCCCGTTCTTTCATCCGGCTGTTGGCGGAATTCTTGGGAATGCTCCGCGGATTCCGTCGGATGTTGACCCTTGCGCTCATCGCCTTGGGCCTCTCCACATTGCTGGGTCTGATCCCTCTTTACGGCACAAAGATCATCTTCGACAGCGTGCTTCGCGAGCGGCCCCTCCCCCCGCAACTGCCGCAATGGATTCACCTGCCGCAGCACAGCCCGCATCGTCTGCTGGCCATCGTGGCCATCAGCATGGTTCTAATGGCGACCGCTTCTGAAATCGTCGGGCTCTGGAGCCGCTGGCAGACAACGCGCATGACCAAGCGCGTGCAGGTCTCCGTCAGGAAAACCGTCTTCGACCATGCGGTTCGTCTTCCTCTGCATCGTGTGTATGACCTGAAATCCGGCGGAGTCGCGTCAATCCTGCGCGAAGACGCCGGTAGCGTCGCCGACCTCATCTTCTCCATGCTCTACAATCCCTTTCGCGCGATCATCCAGTTGCTTGGCAGTCTGACGATTCTCGCCTTTGTCGATTGGAAGCTGCTACTCGGATCGCTGGTGCTGTTGCCGACGGTTTGGCTCACGCACCGCACATGGATCAGCCGCATCCGTCCGATCTTCCGCGACATCCGCTTCACAAGGCAGAACATGGATTCCCACGCCACCGAAGCCTTCGGCGGAATGCGCATCGTCCGCTCATTTTCCCGTGAGCAGTCCGAGGCCGCCACCTTCACCCGCAACGGCCACATGATGGCCCGGCAGGAAATCTTCGCCTGGTGGTGGATGCGCGGCATCGATTTCACCTGGTCGGTGCTCATCCCGTTTGCCACCGCGATGCTGCTCTATTGGGGCGGCACCCGGGTCCTGAGCGACATGGAGAAGCTCAGAGCCGGCCTGATTTCCCCGAAGCAGGCCCTGACTGTCGGCGACCTGGTGATGTTCCTCTCCTACCTTGCCGCCCTCCTTGGGCCGATCGCGGCGCTCGCCGGCAGCGCCACGGCGCTGCAGAACAGTCTCTCCGGACTGGATCGAGTGCTCGATCTGCTCGCCGAGTCGGTGGAGATGCCCGCCAAGCCGGGCGCGATCGTCGTACATCGCGACGGCGTCGCCGCGCGAATCACGTTGCGCAATGTCTCCTTCACCTACCCCGCCTCCCCCGCGCCGGTGCTGCATGAGATCAATCTGGACGTGCAGCCCGGGGAAATGATCGCGCTCGTCGGCCCCAGCGGCGCCGGAAAAACCACGCTGTGCAATCTCATCGCCCGTTTTTATGATCCGACCGTCGGCGCGGTTTTTCTCGACGGCGTCGATCTGCGCGATATGACCGCGGACAGCTATCGCCGCCTGCTGGGAATCGTCGAGCAGGACACCTTCCTGTTCGACGGCACGATCGCCGAGAACATCGCCTACGGTCGCCGCGGCGCCGGCGATGAGGAAATCATCCGGGCCGCAAAACTCGCCAACGCCCATGAATTCATCAGCAGCCTTGCCGGCGGATATGATTCGCTGATCGGCGAGCGCGGCGTAAAACTCTCCGGTGGCCAACGCCAACGCCTTACCATCGCACGCGCCATCTTGGCCAACCCGCGCATCCTGATTCTCGACGAGGCCACGAGCAATCTCGACACGGAATCCGAGCGGCTCATTCAAGGCAGTCTGCAAATACTGATGGCCGGCCGGACCAGCCTTGTGATCGCTCACCGGCTCAGCACGATCACCCACGCCAGCCGAATCCTGGTATTAGAAAACGGCCGAATCATCGAGCAAGGCCGCCACGACGAACTCATGCAAGCCAGCGGCCGATACCGCGAGATGGTCGATCTGCAAACCAGCGTCATGCCGGTTCATGTCATCAGTCCCCTTCCAGCGAGCATCAGTTGATCGTTGCGTTGTTCGTTCGACGGACAATGCACCTTGCATCGAATAGGGACCCGCCAAAAGGCGAGGGCTCCGAAGGCATGCGGGTTTTCGCCTATTGAGGAATAGGGCAATCCACCGATGCACAGTTCCTTCCTCGAAATATAGGGTTGGGGGTTGAAATAAAAGGCGCCGGGAAGCCGCGATGTTGGACCCCGACGCGGTTCGCCGAGCGGAATCGCCGTAGGATGGGTCTGTGCAGACCGCCTCGCCGCTTCTCGGCTTCCGCCGCGGAGAACATCGCACTTTCCGCAGTAGGAGGCAGTTATGCCGATATCTGCGTCGCGGGTAGTGACGTCGTTTCTGTCGCATGCCGCGCTGAATGATCTGGTGAACCTGCTGCGCAAGCAGGATTTCACCGTGATCGCTCCGACGGTTCGCGGCGGGGTCATTTCATTCGCTCCAATCACCTCGGCCGGGGAAATTGCTCGAGGACTGATCGACCAGCAGGAGGGCGGTTCGTATCGGCTTTCGGAAGGCGAGCCCGATCTTTATTTTCAATACGTTGTCGGCCCGGATGGTCCTAAGCGCTACTTATTTCCCCCCGTGCAACAGCTCTGTCAGATTCATGTCGAGGGGGACAGATTCGTTCATGATGCCGACCCGCCGCATGCACAGAAGCTGGCGTTGCTGGGTGTGCGGCCGTGTGACCTTGCGGCGATGCGCGTGCAGGATCGAGTCTTTTCCAACGATCACGAGGCAAGATCAAAGTGTCCGACAGAAACGTTTTACACCGAGGCACGCCGGCAAATGATGGCTATCGCCATCAACTGCACGCGTCCTTCCGGCACCTGCTTCTGCGAGTCAATGGACACAGGTCCGCAAGCGCGGGACGGCTTCGATCTGGCGATGACGGAATTGCGCGGTGGATTCGTCGTGACGGTCGGTTCCGAACAGGGCGCCAAGCTGTTGCAAGCCCTGCCGGCGCGCCCTGCGTCGGCCGCGGAACTCGAATTGGCCGAGTTGAAAATGGTCCGCGCCCGCGAGCACATGGGGCGGCACCTGAGCACCAACGGGCTGAAGGATCTGCTGACCCACTCGCTCGAACACGCACAGTGGGATGACGTCGCCCAGCGATGCCTCTCTTGCGGGAACTGCACGATGGTGTGCCCGACCTGCTTCTGTTCCACGGTGACGGATTCCTCGACGCTGGCCCAGGGATCGATGACCCGCACGCGGCGCTGGGAATCGTGCTTCACCCATCAATTCAGCTACACCACCGCCGGTCCGGTGCGCAACACGATTCGCGGCCGGTATCGGCATTGGTTCAGGCACAAGCTCGGCACCTGGTTCGATCAATTTGGGTGCTCGGGGTGCGTTGGCTGCGGGAGGTGCATCACCTGGTGTCCCGTGGGGATCGACATCACGGCCGAAGCCCGGCATATCCAGGGTACACAGCCGCAAAAAGAAGCTGCGGCCGCAACCCGAGAGGAAAGATCATGAGCCAGACGATGCAGAGCGTTGGTTGGCCGGCGGCGGGCAACGGTGGATCCTCCTGGGTTCCGATTCCAGCGCGGATTGTTTCAATCAAGGACGAGAACTTCAACACCAAGACGTTCACGCTGGAGTTCACAGACGAGCGGCTGCGCTGGGGTTACCACTTTGTGCCGGGGCAATTCAACATGGTGTACGTCCCGAACGTGGGAGAAGCCGCCATTTCCATCTCCTCCGATCCGTCCCAGTCGCAACAAATGGGGCACACGATTCGACTGGTGGGCATGGTCACGCGAGCAATGGGGCGGATGAAGGTCGGAGACGTTGTGGGCCTTCGCGGTCCATTCGGCAAGGGCTGGCCCTTGGAACAACTGGAAGGGCACGACGTGGTGATCATGGCCGGAGGCATTGGCCTTGCGCCTCTGCGACCGGTGGTCTACGGGCTGTTGCAACACCGCAAGCGCTACGGACGCGTTGTGTTGTTCTACGGTTGCCGTTTCCCCGAGGACCGATTGTACGCAGACGAACTGCAAGCGTGGGAGACAGGCGGCGAACTCGACGTGTTGGTGACGGTCGACAATGCCACATCGGGCTGGGCCGGTCCGGTCGGTGTGGTCACGAAGCTTCTGCAGCGTGTCAAGGTGACCGGCGAGCGAACGATCGTGCTGGTTTGTGGGCCGCGAATCCTCAACCGAGTGGCTGCGTGGAACTTTCTGCAACTGCACGTTCCCGCCCCCCAGGTGTACGTGAGCCTTGAGCGGAACATGAACTGCGGCTTCGGGCGATGCGGGCATTGCCAGTACGGTTCTAAGTTCGTCTGCGTCGATGGGCCGATCTTCTGTTTTGCCGATATCGCCGACATTTTTGCTAAGGAGGAGGTGTGACATGGCTGCTCCGTCCATCACGCCGCCGCCGCCGAACGTAACGCCGCGGCTGGCCGTGTACAAGTTCTCGTCGTGCGACGGTTGCCAGCTCTCGCTGCTGAATCTTGAGGATCATCTGCTCGCGCTGGTGTCGGCGGTTGAATTCGCTTATTTCCTGGAAGCGCGGCGGCGCGTGCTGCCGCCGCCCTATGACGTGGGACTCGTGGAGGGTTCCATTTCCACGCCTGAGGAAGAACACCGCATTCGCCAGGCGCGGAGGGACTGCAAGTTTCTCGTCGCCATCGGGGCGTGCGCAACCTCCGGCGGAATCCAGGCGCTGCGCAACTGGGCGAATCTCGCCGATTGTGTTTCGACGGTCTACCCGTCGCCGCAATACATCCACTCGCTGGAGACCGCCACGCCGATCGCATCGCACGTCTTCGTCGACTACGAGCTGCGGGGCTGTCCGGTGAATTCCGAGCATCTGCTGGAATTGATTTCGGCGCTGCTGGTGGGGCGAAGACCCAACATCCCGACCCATTCCCTGTGCGTGGAGTGCAAACAGCGGGGCTACCCCTGCGTGATGGTCGCCGGTAGCCAGCCATGCCTCGGTCCGATTACGCAGGCGGGATGTGGCGCGCTTTGTCCCGGGTGCGACCGGGGTTGCTATGGCTGTTTCGGGCCGATGGAGCAGCCCAACATGCTGGCGATGGTGCGCCAATTTGAGTCGCTGGGCCTTTCTCCAGGCGACATCAAGCGCCGGTTGCGATCTTTCAATGGATATCTCGAGCCGTTTAAGCAAATGGGTGACCGCTATGAGCAAATCGAGCAACTCCAAGACCAACCGGGCTAAACCTCACGTGCGCACGATTGCAGTCGGGGCGCTGGCTCGCGTCGAGGGAGAAGGCGCGCTGCACCTGGAGATGCAAAACGATCAGTGCATCGAGGCGCGGCTGGACATTTACGAGCCTCCTCGCTTTTTCGAGGCCCTGCTGCGCGGGCGGAATTTCAGGGAAGTTCCCGACATCACGGCGCGAATCTGCGGCATCTGCCCCGTCGCCTACCAGATGGGCGCATGCCATGCGCTGGAAAGGGCGCTGGGCGTATTCAACGACATTGATCCGCCGATTCGAACCCTGCGCAACCTCGCTTACTGTGGCGAGTGGATTGAAAGCCACGTTCTGCACATGTTCATGCTTCATCTCCCCGATTTTTTGGGCTACGAATCGGTGATCACGATGACGGCCGATCACGGCCCATTGGTCAAGCGGGCGTTGAATCTCAAAAAACTCGGCAACGACATCGTGGCGCTGGTTGGGGGCCGGGCCGTACATCCGGTGGGAATATGCGTCGGCGGTTTTTATCGCGCCCCGGCTGCCGAAGCTGCCGCCGCACTTGTGCCGCGGTTGAAGCAGGCCGTGGCCGATATGGCGGAACTCACCCTCTTTCTGTCCGAGAAGCTCACCTATCCGCAACTCGAACGAGACTACGAATTCGTCTCGCTATGCCCCGACGACGAGTATCCGATGAACCTGGGACGCATCCAATCGAACAAGGGATTGAACGTCGATCAGGAGGAATTCGGCCACGCGATTGAGGAGAAACAGGTCGAGCATTCCACGGCCCTCCACGCAGTGATCAAAGGACGCGGACCCTATGTCGTTGGGCCGCTGGCACGGCTGAACCTCAACCATAGGAAACTTCATCCGCGTGCGATGGAATTGCTCCCGCGCGTTTGCCGCGCCGTGCGGAAGGATTTGCCCTGGAACAATAGCTTTTTGTCGCTGCCCGCTCGGGGGCTGGAAACGGTTCATGCTTTGGCTCTGGCGCATGACATTCTGGAGCATTACACGCCGCCGGCACGCAGCGCCGTCCCGATCAGTCCCCGTGCTGGCGGAGGCGGACATGGAACCGAAGCCCCCCGCGGCATCTGCTGGCACCACTATGGCATCGGCGATGATGGAACCGTGCTGGAGGCGCGGATCGTGCCGCCAACATCTCAAAACCAGTCCTCGATCGAACAGGATCTGCGGGCTCTGGCCTCTTCGCTTGCAACGCTGTCCGACGAAGAGGCGGCGCTGCGCTGCGAACACCTGATCCGCAACTATGACCCGTGCATCTCCTGCTCGGTGCACTTTCTCAAGTTCTCCCGCCGTCACCCCCGGTCTTAAGTTGGCCAGTAGCGGGAAAACCGGAGCGACGATGGGTGCGATACGGCCTTTTCTGATGGCAGCCTGCGGGAATCCGGATGCGTCGGGCGACGCCTTCGGTTCACTGGTGGCACGACAGCTCCCTCGAAGGGCACACCCGGAACTGGAGATTGTGGATCTGGCCCTCAATCCGGCCGATCTGTTGCATTGCCGCCTTGAGGCTCGTCGCGCGCTGCTGGTGGTCGATGCAGCAAGGGTCCCCGGAATAGGGCCCGGGCGGCTGCTTGATCTGGACTATCGTTCCGATGCCCGGCCATTGCTGCTTTGCGAGCGCGCGACCTCCACGCATGGGCTGGGGTTGTCAGCTCAACTGGCCATGGCTGATTCGCTGGGTTGGCTGCCACCCGAGGTTCGTCTGATTGTCGCGACAATTCGGTATGCGCGGATGGGGCCCCCAATTTCATCGGCAATGTCTTCCGTCGTATCAGATGCGATCCGGACGATTCTGGAGTGGCTGGCGCGCTGGCGATCGGATTGCGACGCCTCGGTCCGTCGCCCCGGAACGCTTGAGATCGTGCCGGAAAGGAGAGTGAACCATGTTGAACACAAAAGTTGTGGATGTTTGGTCAGCGCCGATTCCGAATCGGCCACGCGGACTATCGGAAAAACTCGAAGGTCTGGCCAAGGCCGATGCTGATCTGGAGATTCTCGATGCCCACCGATTGCAAGAGAACCCGGATCGAGGCGTGGTACTCCTGGCTCCGCTGACCAGCGAGTCGCAGATCCGCGCCGCCAAGCAATTGGGATTTGAGCGCAGCAGCCTTGTGCACTTGCGCGTTTCCTGTCCGGACGAACCAGGGAAAGGATACCTAATTATCCAGGCGATCGCCGCCCAAGGCATTAATCTCGCCAGCGTCGTCGCGGCCGGAGTCCGCAACGAACTGCTCATGTACCTGGCGTTTGACTCCACCGCCGATGCAGAGCGCGCCAAACGCGTGCTGGATCATGTGCCTTGAGCAGCGTTGGAACAGATCGCTGAACGGGCGACCTGGTTCGCGGCAATCACCGCGACGCGTCACCCTAGCGGTGCCGGAGGGCTTCTCCGCGTCTCGCAGCCTTGGCAGTGTTAGCTACTATTACTTACGCATCAGATAGCACCTGCTCCGATTGTGGGCTAAGCCATTTATGGCGAAATTGTGATTGTTCGTCCCAGACCTGGGTAACCCCCGTCTTTGGGAGCCGCGATATGGGGGAAATTCAAAGGGTCGGGAGTCTCTGATGCGGGGAATTCACGTAACTGTTTGCCGTCCCGCCGATGATTTATGACGTGTCGGGTGGATAGTGCGTCGGTGATCAACGCGGCGTCCTTGCGCCCCAAAAGGGCGGTCCCCACCGCGACCGCAGCGTTGACGGTTTCGCTCAGGGACGCGGAACTGGTCGTGAATCCGTCCGCACCATTGTAGATCGCCGTGATGTCGTTGGACCCTTCGGGCAACGAAATGGTGAAGCCGATGGCCTGATGCGTGGTGGAGTTGAGGGCCGCGGTGCCAATCAGCGTTGAACCATCCATGAAGGTGACGGTTCCGGTGGGTGAACCGCCGTTGGAGGTTACGGTCGCGATGAATGCAACGACCTGCCCTGTCGTGATCGGGTTCGACGATGCCGTCAGCGTAGTGGTGGTCGCGGCGGCGGCGGGGTTGACGGTTTCGCTCAGGGACGCGGAACTGGCTGCGAGTCCACCGGTCCCGTTGTAGATCGCCGTGATGTTGTTCGACCCTACAGGTAACGAAGCGGTGTAGCCGATGGCCTGATCCGTGGTGGAATTGAGGGTCACGGCGCCGATCAGCGTTGAACCGTCCATGAAGGTGACGGTTCCGGTTGGTGAACCGCTGCTGGAGGTGACCGTGGCGGTAAACGCGACGACCTGTCCGATCGTGATCGGGTTCGAAGATGCGGCCAGCGCTGTCGTGGTGGCGCCGGCGGGGGGGTTGACCGTTTCGTTCAGGGACGCGGAACTGGCCGCGAATTCGTCCGCACCATTGTAGATCGCCATGATGTCGTTGGACCCTTCGGGCAACGAAATGGTGAAGCCGATGGCCTGATGCGTGGTGGAGTTGACGGTCACGGTGCCAATCAGCGTTGAACCGTCCACGAAGGTGACGGTTCCGGCTGGTGAACCGCTGCTGGAGGTGACCGTGGCAATCAACGCGACGACCTGCCCAGCGGTGATCGGGTTTGAAGATGCGGCCAGCGTTGTAGTGGTGGCAGCGGGGATCACTGTGAAACTATCTGAGGTGGCCGGCGCCAGGCTGCCATCGGTGGCCTTCAGCGTGTACATGCCGGCCGTGTCCAGGGACAGATTTCCGAACGTGGCTACGCCGCCGACGGCGGCGACGGTGGTTCTGCCGCTCAATGGGGCGGGGCCGGTATCGACGGCAAGCATCACGTTCGATGTGTCTGTCGTCAGCAAGTTGCCGTATTGATCTTCCACATTCACACTCACCGCCGGGGCAATTGCAATGCCGGCCGTGGCGCTTGTCGGCTGCTGATTCACTACCAACTGCGATGCCGCAGCGGGAGCGATGGTGAAGCTGCCGGAGGTGGCGCTTGTGAGACTACCGTCCGTGGCTTGGAGCGTGTAAGCGCCGGCCATATCCAGCGAAAGGTCGCTGAAGCTCGCCATTCCGTTGACCGCGGCGACGATTAGCGTGCCGCTGAGGGCGCCGGGGCCGCTGTGGAGGGAGAGGGTCACAGTTGAGCTGTCGGTGGTGACGATGTTGCCGCCGGCGTCCTCGACGCAAGCGGTGATCGCGGGGCTGATCGACCTACCGGCCGTTGCGTTGGTCGGCTGCTGATGGAAAACCAATTGTGTGGGCTCGGAAACGACCCGGACCCCGACGGTGTTGCCGGCGGCGTGGGCGCCGGTGGAATCAGCGGCGGTCGCGGAGATCGTATATTTCCCTGGCGCTGCGTAGGCATGGGTTGCAGTGCTCGTGGTGACCCACTGTCCGTTAACCTGTGCTTCAGTTCCGGCCGCCACGGTTTCGTTTTGGCCGTCACCCCAGGTGATCTGCCAACTGTTCATGGCGTCGTCGCCGGAATCGCTGCTGCTCAGCGTAAGGGTGTAGTTGACGCCCGTGTTAGCCGTTGACGCTCCGCTAAGGGCGAGAGTGGGCGACGTTTGCGAGGTCTGGAATACGTCGGTTATGGGCGAAGCTGCGGCCGAGTTGCCCATTAATGGAAGCTGGTATGCGTCCTCTATTGTTCGCAGTAGGTTGTAGTCGTTGATCGTCTCGGAGTACTTCCCGCTGATCACGTTCGCGCCATAGAAGATTGTGGGAATATTATTGTTGGCAGTGCCATCATCCTCGTCCCACCAAACGATCAGCAGACTGTTGTTTGATTTCGCCCACTGGGCATACGCGCCGATATTCGCCTGTGCCCAGGCATCGGCGGCGGCGACGGTGCCGTTGTGCATTTCGTCATTTAGATTGGGAACGACGAAACTCACTGTTCGCAATTGTGAAAAATCGCTCGGGAATTGCGAGAAGTCTGCGCCGTCCGACGCCGAACTGGTAAAGCTCTCCCATGGATCATGCTCGCGCACGCTGGGTGACTCGGCATATCCGGTAAAGCTTAGGCCCGCATCTTGAAGTTCGCTCGCAAGATTTGAACCGCTGAAGGTGTACGTACCATCATCCGTCACGCCCTGCGTGGACCCTGAAAAGAGCGCGAGGTAATTGGGCTCTGATGGGTGCCTGACACCAAATGACTGAGTAAACTCGGCGCCGCCCGCCGCTAGCGAATTAAAAAAAGGCGCGTCGGCACTGCCGTAGATATCGGCCGTGGAATGATTCTCCTCCATTAGTACGACGATGTGGTCAAATTGGGGAACTGAAGCCGATAGCAACGTCCGCGATTCGAGGCCTTCAATACAAATCATGGCCTTCCTCACTACTTTACCCTATAGCGAGAAGCACAAACTTTGTCGCGGGAAATATCGGTGTTTTTTAAAAAATGTTTCTAGATGAAAGTCTTATGAACCAGGATTGCCCATAGGCGCCTCGGCCGACGTTCGTCGGTCGAGATTCATATGGGAAATCCCGGCTTAGGATGCAAACATGACCGGTGCATGAATGCCCGATTGAGCGATCCGCGAAATTCGGGTGTTCATGTAGTTTTCATGATCGAATCGAAAATGACGATGTGTTCGTAAGCAACAAGATCAGCGACCCCATCTGTCCGAATTCGCCCGGTTGGTGTGGGGATCAGGTTTGTCATCGTCGCGGCCCTGGTTGCGCTGACGAAGCTGCGGCGGTGAAGGCGGTCCGGGATGCGTAGCTGAACGTGGGTTCAATCGCCAGAATCAAGTTCCGATCGAAACCACCGCGCCGGCATTTTAAAAGCGATTTTAAAATCGGGATCCTGGAAACAAGCTCGGTGGCCAGATCGCGGCATTCCTTTCCCGCCTGACCAGCACGTGCCGCCGACACCCTATCGATCCGCAGCGCTAGCTGACGCAACTGCTGATGAACCTGCCGGCGACACGGATCAGCCAACTATTCAGCTCGCTGGCGGACCAGTGGAAGGTACGCATTCGGTGAGGTAAACAATGTGGGGCGGGGATCAAAACTTGCTACGCTCCTGTTTCGAACTGGCACAGCTCGCGCTTTCACAACCGCGCGCTCAGTGACCGGCTTGCCCTAAAACCGGCAGAGCGATTCCACGTACCCCGCCGTGCCATCCCGCAGCCAGCCATCGAGTTGCGCTTGATCTTTGAGCTGCGCCCCTCTCGCCCTCGGCACCACAAAGAACTTGCTCCCGACCTCCGCCAAGGCCGTCATGTCGCTCCACAGTTTTTCAAACTGGGCGACCGGGAAGACGTCCTCCTGTCCATGGCCCCAGCGTTTTTTCACATCCTTGAGCGTGATATACGTCGGCATTCTCGCCGCCAGCTCCCGGATCGCGCCGGCTAACTTCTGCTGGTTTCCCAAATCCGGCCGCCCGAGTCCAAATGCGGCCAGCAGTTGATCGAGATCGATCCAGGTCGTCATCGAGTTGTAGTATGACAGGGCAAATTCATCCTCTTCCCTCGGCATGGCCAGCCCTTCGAGCAGGCGAACGCGCCCGTCGACCCGTGCCAGGCCGCCGCCGCGGTCTTCAATCCGCCGCGTGATGACCTCGAAGGAAAGGCATGCGCCCTGGCGGATATGCAGGCCCAGCATTCCAGGATCGACATTCGCCCCGAGCGTGTCGATATTGTGCAGCATGATGTATTTCAGCGCAGGTCGCTCGCGCAGGAGGTTCTCCAGCGTGCCGTTTAGGAAGAGATTCGGCACCTCGTACCAGTGCCCAACCGGATGCATGCACTGTAGGGGCAAATTATCCGTGTAATTCGACGCCTCGCCTGCCGTCCGCGCCCAATCGATCAGCGCCGCATGCTCGCTCTCCCGCATTTTCTGCTGCTGCTCATCCAGCAACCTCTGCGGCATCTCCTCCCACGCAAACCGCAAATCCCGCAGCGTCGGAATCAATCGCAGCCCCACCGCATGTCCTGGTGACAAGTGCAACGGCCCTGAATAGCCATAATTGGCCTGCGCCCGCAGATACGCCGAGATCGGTTCGTGCGTGAGATAGCTCGTGGTGAAGATGTGCGGAATCTCCACACCGGCCAACTGCCCGATCTTTCGGCTCTTGGCCAGATGCACTTCCACGAACGTCCGGTGCCGGCCGGCAAGTTTGCAGAAGGGATGCAGCGCCTTCACCACGCCGGCGCCCTGGGTCCACCGGCTCCCGGCGCCGGCGGCCAACGAGAGCACCGCAACCTCGCCCGCCTGCAGCGCCGCCAGGCCCCGTCGCTCATCTTCCTCGCTCGATCCAAGCGTGACATCGATTACGTCCTCTTCTTTCACATCCGTAATCGTCGTCGAGCTTGGCAAGCGATTTTGCGCAAGTCCGATCCGGCCGCTCTTGATATCCGTGCGAACGCGTTCGTGCTGTTCGCGATCGAAGCCATTTTCCTGCAGAAGTGTCGCCAAATCCTGCGCGTTGCCCCCGGCCTGGTCTTGGCGGACAAAGAGGCGGTCGAACAGGGTGTGCACCATTCCCGCCAATTCCGTCCGAGATCGCGCCGCCGTTGCGAAGCGATCGAGTTCCGCCGCCTGTACTTTGGTTAGTTGTCGTAGGTCCACCCGGAGCAACCGCGGCACGACCATCGCGTAATACGCCGCCGGCAGCAGCGCCTGATCGTCCTCTAGAAGCCGCGCGAAGGTTCCATGCGGATTGATCGCAAAGTCATAAACGACAGGTTCCATTGCGAATGGCAGGGCGTGCTTCAGCTCCTGCCGGGTTTCGCTCATCAGCTTCTGCAAAAAGTCCTGGGCTTCAGCCTTACGCTCGGGGTCGAAAATGAAACCCATGCCACCGCCCGACATCCCGCCGAGCATCCAGAATCCCCAGAACGCGTCGCCAAACTTCTCCCGCGTCTTGCGGATCAATGTCTCGGTGTAAAACGTGCTCGCCCAGGGAATGATCGCCTGCAAGGGCCCAAAGAAGTTCTCCGTCGTTGCCGACCCGATCGCTTTTACATCTTCCTTCTTCAGCGCGGCCAGAATGCGATCGACAATTGCCCCGGCCTGATTGCGCGCGATCCATTCGTTCCCGCTTCGCAGCAGATATTTCTCCGTGACCATCTCCAGGATTGGCCCCACATTTTGCGCCATCCCGCCGTGCACCAGCACCAAACTCTCCTGCAACTGCCGGCGAACTTTTTCGGAGGCATCCTGGTGGTCCAAAATTCGATGATTGGGCAGCAATCTGCCCCGGCTAATGCCAAATTCCGGATCGCTCGATTGCGCCGGCGCCCCTTCAATGAGCTTGATTCCCGGCCAGATGCCGCCGGAATCCTGCCAGCCGCCGCCGCTGCCGCCGATCCATTCCCCTAGGATGGCGCGCGCCGCGACCAATCTTCGTTCATGCTCGGCCAGTTCTCCGGTGAGCGACGCGGCTTGACCCGTCGCGCGCATGCAGACCGAAATCAACGACCCCAAGAGATTCGTCGAAACCGCCAGACGCGATCCCTTGGGAATATTGTTCACGCTGCTGACGATTTCCAATCCCAGGCCCGGCCCGACGAGCCGAGCGAGCAAATCGGACAAACTCTGGCCGGATCCTTCCATCCCCGGCGGCACGATCCCTGACGCAATCACCGCGGCCTTCAGCAGGCCGAGATAATCCTTGGCAAAATCGAACAGGTTCGGGAGATTGTCGAGATCCGCCGATGCGCCCAGATCGACGCTCACCAGCCGGATCACCGGCACATCGATCACCCGCAAATACGCTTCAATAGGAGGCTTGGGCGATGGATCTCGACCGCGTACGGCCAAGTCGATGCTCACATTGAGCACCCGCGCGCCTTGCGGATAATCCATCCCCAGGAAGAAAATGTCGCTCCACGCGCTGTGGGACAGATCCATCCGCACCGGCGTTTTTTCGCTGAGGATCGGGAACGTTCCATCCGCGGATTGCTGCAGGAGCTCCGGGCGAAGGCGCAGCGGCACATCCGCCGGATGCCCGATGCGGAACATCCACTGATTCCCCCGCACGCTCTTCACACTGCGGCGGACTTGGTTGGCGAGTGTTTGGAACGCCAGATCTTTATAGGCGGCCGCCAGGGCGCTGCTGATCGAATCGTTTGGACCGGTGTGCGCCTGGCTGGTGAGGAAAACGTCAATTCCTTCGTCGAATCGGCGCAATAGAAGATGATTATATCCCTCGAATGGCACTGACCCGCGCGCATTGGGCGGCAGCTTTGGTGGGAGATGGAAACGATGAATCGCGTACAGGAAAAACAGCGCCCGAACTCGGTGATACAAATTCCCCTCGGCGCGGCGGAACTGATCCAGGTCATCGCACTCGGCCAGAAGCTGCGCCGCGGTTGCGTCACGCGCGAAGGCTTCCAGCGCGGTATCGCGAATCAGCGGGTCTTCGGAGGTGATGATGCTTCGGAGCGTGCCTGACATGAGAGAGCTTTCAGACGATCAATTACTTCTGATCCCGCTCGCGAACCGCCAGCAGATCCACCAGTTGGGCCAGCACTTCATCACGTTCCCGACCATCGAGCGCCAACGCGAGCTGCGCCATCAGCAGGCCATACTTCACTCCAATATTGTGCCGATGCCCCTGCACTTCGATGGCCAGATAGCGCTCCTTGCGCGCCAGCGCATCGAGCGCCGCCGCCAGCGGCAGCCCGCTTTGCTTCTTCACCAACTCGGCCAGTAATTCCATCACCCCGGGCGTCAACACATGCATGCCGAAAAAGCACAGATAATGCCCAGCCCTCAGCCCGGGAATAATCAGCGATTGCTCAGCCTCGGTTGGGGTGGGCTTTTCGAGGATCGTCTCAATTTCATACACGTGATTGTGCTTCGCCACGCGCCGACCGCCGACGGCGCCGTAATAAGGCAGCATGCTTTCGCGCGTCGCCTGCACGGCCGAGACGCTGCAGGACTCCGCCTTGGCCAGTTCAACCAGTTGCTGCGCGCACCGATGAGGGCCGGTGCTGATGTAGAGGTGATCGCTCACCAGGTGCAGGAAAGGCTCGCCGCGGACAAACTCCCGCGCGCAGTACAGCGCATGCCCATATCCAACCGGCGAAGGCTGTTCGATAAGCTCGAGCATCCGCCGATGCGGCCCGGCAGCGGCCGCATAGGCATCCTCCTGACCCGGCGAAATAACGACGCCAATCTGATCGACGTCGGCGCTGAGCGCCTCCTCGATAATGATCTGCAAGGCGCACTTGGGTTGCCCATCCCGATCGACGAGCGTCTGCAACGGCAAAGCCCGCTGCCCGCGCCCGGCGGCCGTGACTACGGCTTTCTTGATCTTCATAGAATGCTGGTTCTCGCAAGTTGCGCTGGACTGGTCAACCCCGTTGTCCATTTGACAATACCTCGCGCCAGGCTGGCGTGATGGGCCAGACGGGAACGCGAATTGATCGGCGATCATGTGAAGCTGTTCGGACTGGATGCGCAGCTTACCCCTCACATCCCCGATATAAATCGCGACGCTAACCCTCTTGATTCTCCCTAGGGGGGAAATCTGACAAGATTTCGCTATGCAATCCAGAAATTGGCCCTGACGGCCTGCGGATAACGCAAAATCAAACGCGGAGATGAAAAAGTCTGATAGCTTCAGGTAATCTATACAAATGCGCGTCGATGGAATTCCCATGCGGACGATCTGGCCTACGAAGCGTCGAACTGTTGAGATTATCGATCAGACCAAGTTGCCGTACGAATTTGCAAAGGTCGAACTCAAGTCGCTGGACGATGTGGCGCATGCGATCAAATCGATGAAGGTGCGCGGTGCGCCGCTCATCGGGGCCACGGCCGCATATGGCGTGGCGATGGCAATCTCGGCCGATCCATCGGATGCGTCGCTCAAGCGGACGATTGATGTACTTGGTCCCACCCGGCCCACAGCTACAAACCTCCGCTGGGCGTTGGAGCGATGTTACCGCGAGATCGGTCCGCTTGTGCCGGCAACGCGGGCCGAGGCGGCTTGGGAGTTGGCTGCCCTTATCTGCGAGGAGGACGTAACAATCAATCGTTCCATCGGAAGATATGGCTTGGAACTCATTCGGACCAGCATTAAACCGAATCGCCCCGTAAACATACTGACTCACTGCAACGCTGGCTGGTTGGCCACTGTCGACTTCGGCACTGCGCTGGCGCCAGTTTATGCCGCACATGATGCCGGCGTCACGGTGCACGTCTGGGTGGACGAAACTCGCCCGCGTAACCAAGGAGCGAGTCTTACGGCGTGGGAATTGGCAAAGCACGGCGTGCCGCATACAGTCATCGTTGACAATGTCGGTGGTCATCTTATGCAGCACGGAATGGTCGACTTATGTATCGTCGGTACCGACCGCACAACCGCTAGCGGCGACGTCGCGAACAAGATCGGCACCTACCTCAAAGCGCTCGCAGCACGCGATAACAATGTGCCATTTTATGTCGCACTGCCGTCGCCGTCGATCGATTGGAACCTGACCGACGGCGTAACCGAAATCCCCATTGAGCGGCGCGATGAGACGGAGGTTACCCGGATCACTGGCCAAACTTGCGACGGCAGGATCGAAACGGTGTGTCTAACGCCAACCGGCAGTCCGGCCGCGAACTATGCGTTCGACGTAACCCCCGCTCGATTGGTCACTGCGTTTATCACTGAACGAGGCATCTGTGCAGCGTCGCGCGATGGACTGCGGTCGTTGTTTGCCGAGCGAGCTTAAGACGATTCAGCCCGACAATCGCCTAGCAAAAAGGGGATCCTGAATGATAGATAGGTCGCGGATCGGGGTAGGGAAGCCGGATTGATTTCGGCCTCCCCTCCCGCCAAACCGCACGGACGGATTGCCCGCGCGCACCCCAATCTCATTGCCCTCGCCGAAAGGCTAGTTCGTCCGATCAAAGACGAGTGCCTTGACCGCATAACCTTCTTAAGTGAGGTCTCTCACCATCAGGCCGTCTTGGAATCTAGCGAGCATTACAATTGTGAGTGAACTTACGAAGGCGAGAACAATCTTATCCTCGTTCCGCCAACTGCTGCCTAATAATATTGTTGCAATGTTTGTAATTCAGAGATCTGTTTCAGTTGTCGATGTGTCGGCGACAAGTCAGCTTGCTATGGTAGTAGGCGGGACATTGTCGGAGACCATTTCCAAGAAAGGAGCCATGTATGGCTCAGATTACCAAGTCGACAGACTCTTCGAGTCTGGCGGAGGTTGTGGACCGGATTCTGGACAAGGGCATCGTGATTGATGTCTTCGCCAAGGTGTCGCTGGTCGGCATCGAGTTGCTTTCGATCGAAGCGCGCGTGGTGGTCGCGTCGGTCGAGACCTATCTGAAGTATGCCGAAGCGATTGGTCTTACGGCTTCTGCTGCGACCCCGGCCTAATCGCCAGGTCGAGGCGGCGGCGATCGCCGCGGACGGGGTGGGTTCGCCAGGGTGGACCCACCCTGCCCTTTGTCTGCTACGCGTAACAAGGATTCACGGCTTATCTATTCCAAGGGATTTGCTCATGTCACAGTCAATGCAAGATTCTAACGTAAGTCACCTGGCGCAGTGGAATGCCCAGCTCAGCAAGCAAGTGAAGGCGCTGTTGGCGGAACTGGGTGCGGCCTCGAAATCAGCCGGCTTGAGGTCGGCCAAGGCGCGGGATGAACGGCTGGCGGAATTAGGCGGGCAGGTTCGCGCTTGGCGGGCAGCGGTACGGCCGCTGATCCGCGCGATGCGCGCGGCACGGGGTCAGCGGCGAGTGCAAACCTCGGCGGAGCGTGCCGGCGTGCTGAAGACGCTGTCCGGTCGTGTCCGCCAGGTCCGTCACGAGGCTCGGCAGGCGCTCGAGCGGTTCGACGCCGCCCTGCGAAGTGCCTCGACCGAGGCGCGGTCGATGCGCGCTCACGAAATCGCGTCCATCGTTTCGCTGGTTCAATCGTTGCGTGCCGAACTGCGGCAGTGCATGGCCGACGTGCGCGACCGGCGGTGCAAGCAGGGCGCCGCGGCGCGCGGGCAGCGGGGCGGGTTCGTCCAGAACTTGAAGCGCGCGGGGCTGGGCGCCAACGCCACTCGAAAGGCGACCGCCGGCGTCAAACACCCGGCGGCGAAGACACCAAGATTGGCGGGCGATCAGCCGGGCTTCGTGCAGAACATCCTGGGCATGAGGCGGCCGCGGAAGATCGCTTAGCGCGAGGGCGCCGTCTTCACCGCATGGCGGTGAAGGGTTCCTTCGTCTACAAAAGAGTCTAATTTAGTTGAGTTGACCGATAACGCTAACCGATAGTCGGAATAAACATGTCCACCGAACCGCTCGATGTGCCGGAAGATTTTGCTCCCTCGGAATACCGCGCCAGCCTCATTCCCGAAGCGGGCGCCGATTTCGTCATTACACCCGCCATTGCCAGCCTTACCGAGCGGGCGATGCAATACCTGAGGATTGGCTATCCGGTTCACCTGGCGGGTCCGGCCGGGACGGGCAAGACGACCTTGGCGTTCCACATCGCGGCCCAGATCGGTCAGACCGTGGTATTGATTCATGGCAACGATGATTTCGACTCCGGCGACTTGGTGGGGAAGGACAATGGCTATCGCAAGACCACGATCGTGGACAACTACATCCGCTCGGTCCGCAAAACCGACGAACGGTTTTGCCTGAACTGGAATGACAACCGCCTGACCAAGGCCTGCCAATTCGGGCACACGCTGATCTACGACGAATTCAATCGGACGCGCGCGGAGGCGAACAACGCGCTGTTGAGCGTGTTGGAAGAGGGAATCCTGATCGTGCAACGGCCGCTCGGCAACGACACCTATCTGCCGGTGCATCCGAATTTCCGCATCATTCTGACCAGCAATCCGGAGGAATACGCGGGGGTTCACAAGACCCAGGACGCGCTATTGGACCGCTTGATGAGCATTCACGTGGACCATTACGACCGGGAAACGGAAGTGCGCATCACCGCGGCCAAGAGCGGATTATGCGGCGAAGACGCGGAGCTCGTGGTCGATTTGGTGCGAGGGACGCGGGAGAAGAAGCCGGGCAAGAACCCGCCGACGATTCGCGCCTGCATCGCGATTGCGCGGGTGATGGGTCAGCGGGGAGTGCGGCCGGACCCGGAGGACGCTTTCTTCCGGGCGGTTTGCTTGGACGTTCTGTGCGGCCATCGGAGCGGGGCGGCCCTGCGATGGTCCGACCAGCAGTTGTTGGATTTGATGCGCGAACTGGCCCAGGCGCGGGTTGCCGCCCCCGCGAGTAAAGCCGCCTGAGGATCCGTTCGCGGAAGCGAGGAATTTCATGGCTCGATACACCGGTAAGATTCAGCGGCTGGCGGATCTGCGCAGCATCGCCGGACGTCCCGCGAACGCCGCAAAATTTCCCCACGAGATTTACATGCGGCTTTGCTGCCTGGAGATGGAGCGGTTCCGCCGCGAGCAGGAACAAAGCGTGGCGGTGACGCGCGCCCGCAAGTGCGTGGAGCGCTGCCGCCACATCGAGATGGAAGTCCAGGAATTGCTGCGGTTCATTGGTCAGGCGCCTGTCGTCGTCGCTGGCACGGGCAGCGATGACGCACGGCCCGAAGCCGCGGCGGCGCAGGACGACTCCAAGCTCATGTTCACCTATTGAGCTTGCCCTGCCGGCAGGGATTGTCGAGCTAGCCAAGGAAGTTCCATGAAAATCAATTGCATTGCCTGCGGTCATCGGTTCGAGCTGGACGAGGCGTACGACGACTACAGCGGGCGGGTGAAGTGTCCGATTTGCCACTCCATGCTGCAAATCTCTACCGAAGGCGGAAAAGTGAGGTTGGTGGACCTGTTCGGGCAGCCGGCCGTCCACTCCATGCCGCAACGCAAGGGTCCGCCAAGACAGACGTTGGTTGGATGAATCGCCCGTGCCAGCTTGGCAACCCCGAGCCGCGCCGCACGCTGGGGTCGGTGCGGTTGGCCGTTGGGGGTCGTTCCGCTTGGGCCATGGGCGCGGAGCATGAATGCAGACGAACCAGAGCAACACGATGGCCGGTCTGTACTTGTATGCGATCGTGGATGCCGCAGACCCGCTTGGGCAAATCACCGGAATCGACGATCAGCCGGTGCGGGCGGTGGTTGGCCAGTCGCTCGCGGCGGTGGTCAGCCCTGTCGGAGCTTGCCGTTTGCGCCCGGAGCGACGCCATCTGATGGCGCACCAGAAAGTCCTCGCTTCGTTGGGGTTTGATCGGGGCGTCCTGCCCTTGCGTTTCGGCGTCATCCTCCCCGACGAACCGAAAGTCCGGTTCATCCTTAAAACTCACGAAACCGACTTGCGGCGCCAACTCGCGCGGGTACGCGGCCGAGTCGAAATGGGCCTACGCGTGAAATGGAAGGAAGAGGACGTGTTCAAGAACCTTCTGGAGCTCAATCCCGTGTTGCGGCAAACCCGCGACCGGATGCCCAACACCCGCGAGGCGGCCATCGAGATCGGCAGGCAGGTGGCCGAAGCCCTGGAGCGCGAGCGGCAACGCCAGCAAGAGCTGTTGCGGGAAGTCTTTGGCGACGGCGTGGTGGAGTTTTGTTTCAACGGCCCCAAGAATGACGCCCAACTCCTCAATGCGGCCTGCCTGATCCCTAGCGATCGCTCCGCGGAGTTCGAGAGCGGCGTTCACCGCCTGGGCGCGATGCTGGATGACCGGTATCTGATCGACTTCAACGGGCCCTGGGCGCCGCACCATTTCATCCTTCTCAACATGGCCATGGAAGGACATTGCTGAATCCATGTTCCTGGTCGACGACATTCTCCTCAGTCCGTTCAAGGGATTGGTCTGGATTTTTCGTGAACTCCATAAAGCGGTGGACCAGGAGTGCACCAACGAGCGCGATCGCCTCAGCGACCAGTTAAGCAAAGCGTACATGATGTTGGAAACCGGCCAACTCACCGAGGCCGAGTTCGCCTCGTTGGAACACCAGGTTCTGGACCGGCTTGATGCGCTCGACGGTGCCGGTGAAAGCGACGCAGCCGAGCCGAACGATCCTTGAGGAGGGCCATCCATGGCTGCGCTTGCGATATCTCTGCCCGAATTCCTAACGACGCCGCAGCTTCGGCTGATCCTCTTCGGCGGCAAGGGCGGAGTGGGAAAAACAACCGTTTCGCTGGCGTCGGCGGTGTGGCTGGCCCGGTGCCGTGCCGACAAGAGGCTGTTGGTGGTGTCGACCGACCCGGCCCACTCGCTGATGGACTGCATCGCCGGCTCGGCGCTGCCGCCCAACCTCACGGCGTTGGAGATCAACGCCGCCGATTTGCACGCCCGCTTCATGGCCGAGCACGGGGCGAAGTTCACAGCCATCGCTGCCCGTGGGACATTCCTGGACCCTCCGGACATCGAGCGATTCCTCGGTCTGTCGTTGCCGGGCCTCGATGAGTTGATGGCCTACGTGCAGATGGCGCAGTGGCTGGGCGAAAACACGTACGACACCATCCTGGTGGATACCGCCCCCACCGGGCATACCTTGCGGTTGCTGGCCATGCCGCGATTCCTCGAAGGCTGGCTTGGCGCCCTGGACGCGCTGCTGGCCAAACACCGGTTCATGATGCGTGCATTCGGACGGCGCAAACCTTGCGACGAATTGGACCTATTCCTGACCTGGCTGGGCGAAAGCCTGCGCCGACCGAGCCAGATCATGACCGACGCGCAGCAGTGCCGCTTTGTCCCGGTGATGCTGGCCGAAGCGATGAGCGTCGCCGAGACCACCGACCTTGTGCTAGCGCTGGATAAGCTGTCGGCGCCTCATCCGGAACTGATCGTCAACCGCGTCATGCCGATGGACGAGGGGACCGTGTACGCGGAGGTGCGTGCCCGCCAGCATCGGCTGCTGCGGCAGCTTCCGCCGGCCCTTCAGTCTTTGCATGCCTGGGTGTTCCCGCAGCACGACGCGGAGATCCGAGGCGCCCAGGCGGTGGGGCGGCTATGGGACGGGGCGCTGGAATTAACCTCGCTGCTAACCGGGCCGCCGCCGACTGCCGGCGAGACCAAGACCCCCCGCTTTGAAACGGCCGGATCCATCCACGTGCCGCCGCCGCAATTGCGGTTATGGCTGTTCGCCGGCAAGGGAGGCGTGGGCAAGACCACCCTGGCCTGCGCCGCGGCGGTCACGGTTTCGCAAAGGCTTGGCCGGCGAACCTTGATCGTTTCGACCGATCCCGCCCACTCGCTGGCCGATTGCCTTCGCCTGGAAGTGGGGTCGAGACCGAGACAGATCACGCCTCGTCTGTGGGCCCTGGAACTGGATGCGGAGAAGGAGTTTGCCGCGCTTCGTGACCTTTACCGCCGCGAGTTGGAGCAGTTTCTTTCCGCGATCCTGCCGGGGCTGGATCTGTCCTTTGACCAAGAGGGCATGTCTCGGTTGCTGGATTTGGCTCCCCCCGGCTTGGACGAAGTGATGGCCCTCATTCGCATCAGCGAACAGTTGGAGGGCGGACCGTTCGATCTGCTCGTTCTGGACACCGCACCCACCGGGCATCTTCTTCGGCTGTTGGAGTTGCCCCAGATCATCGAGCAGTGGATTCAGGCCGTGTTCGGCGTGATTTTGAAGTTCGAGAAGGTGCTGCGGTTGCCCAAGGTGTCGGCCGAGTTGGTGCGGGTTTCGCGCGGCATCAAGAACCTGCGGGCGCTGCTGCATGACCCGCGGCAATGCCGCCTGCACGCGGTGACCATCCCCACGGAGATGGCGCTAGCGGAAACCGGCGATCTGGTTGGCAGCGCCCGGCACCTTGGCATCGAGGTGAGCGGGTTGATTCTCAACCAAGTCGCCCCGCCCGGCTCCAGTGAATTTGAGCGGACGTTGCATGAGTCGGATGCCGCGCTGGTCCGAAAGTTCACCCGGCAGTTCCCAGAGATGCGGCCAACGCTGGTCTACCGGCGAGACGAACCCACGGGTTTGGCAAGGTTGTTGCAACTGGGCGAATTGCTGTTTGAACCGTTGGCCAAAGCGAGAGTCGCGTAGCCAAACGTCCGATAAGCGGCACGCGCAAAAATGGCTGATCGAGGCGTTTCGGAAACGCCGAAGGGATTGCAATGGACGAGGGCCGTGAATTATCGGCGGTTATCGCGGAGGGGTCTTCGCCGGAGACGGCGTCGCTGTGCGACGCGCTGGACCGGGTCCTGGACGTGGGCGCGGTGGTCGAGGGCGAATTAACCATTTCCGTCGCGGGCATCGACCTGGTTTACATTAGTCTCAGCGCCCTGGTGGCCTCGGTGGAGACGGCCCGAAAAATCCTGGTGATGCCAAGCAGAGGCGGGGAAGGACGGCGCGAAAGATGACCCAAACGCCCACCGAGAAATCCGCCCGGATCGACATCGATCCGGCCGACGTGCGCAAAGGACTGGGGCAGTTGGTGGTGACGCTGCTGAAGTTGTTGCACGAGTTGATGGAACGTCAGGCGGCGCGCCGCGTGGACGGGGGTTCACTGACCGTCGAGCAGATCGAGCGGCTGGGCATGACGTTGATGCTCCAGTCGCGGGAGATTCAGCGGCTACAGGCGGAATTCGAATTGGCGGACGAAGACGTCAACCTCGATTTAGGCCCGCTGGGAAAGCTACTGTAAAGGACGAGCCCATGGCGACGCCAAACACCCCGATGATCCATTCCACCAACAGCACCAATCTGGCGGACCTGCTGGAACGCGTGCTGGACAAGGGCATCGTCATCGCCGGCGACATTCGGATCAAGCTCGTGGACATTGAGCTGCTGACCATCCAGATCCGCCTGGTCGTGTGCAGCGTTGACAAAGCGCGCGACATGGGCATGGATTGGTGGGTCAACCACCCGGTTTTCGCCAAGGCCTCATCCGAGCCCGAAACGCTGAAGGGGATCGAACAACGATTGGAGCGCATTGAGGCCGCCATCGGCCAAAAAGCCGCCTGAGGAGCTTGGCGTTGAGCGAGGAGAAAACGGAAGCATCGAGCCCACGGCGGCGCTTGTACTATGTGCCGATTCTCCATACCGGCGCGGAATTGGGCGGATTGGAACAAGACGTGCGGCGGCGCATGGGTGAGGAAGTCTTCCAGCAGCGGCAGAAAGTGATCGACGCCGCCTGGGATCGCGTCGAGATGTGGGCTGCAACCCTGGAGCCCTCGTTGGCGCGGTGCAAGCTGTATCAGGACGGCTTGCCGCTGTGCGGCATTGAAGAGCAGATCGTGCGCGATTTAGCCGCCCGCGAAAGCCGGAACCATCGACTGTTGTTGCGGCTGATTGAGCGGGGCGCGACGCTGCTCGGGACCGAATCGCCCGAGTTGCTGGTGTCGGAATACGAACTGGCCAAGGCGATTGTCAGCCCCAATGCCGATCGCAAGGCGCTTGAACCGGTGGCCGCCGATTTGTTGGCCAAACGCGATGCCTTCATCGCCCAGCGGATCAACTGCACGCTGGGCGAAGGCGAATTTGGCATCCTGTTTGTTGGGTTACTTCACAATGTGCACCGCGGGCTGGAGCCCGACATTGAATTGGTTGTTCCATTCGGCAAATGAAAGGATGAATCCGATGCGCGACAAAGAGAGCAAATCCAGCGTCGAAGGCATTTTGAGTGGGCTGAGCGCCTTGATCGGTGGATTGGCCGAGTTGGCGGAAAAGGGCAAGGAGCTCAAGCAATCCGGCGAAACCAGCGCCTTGGGAGGCAAGGCCAAGATCGTCTATGGCTTTACCGTTAAAGGCGTAGGCGGAGATGACCTGCGCGTCGAACCTTTCGGGAATGTCGTGCGCGACAGCAAGACCAACGAGGCGACCGTTTCCGAAGTTCGCGAGCCGGCCATCGATCTGATTGAAGAATCCGACCACACGCTTGTGGTGGCGGAGATGCCCGGGGTCGGCGCGAGCGACGTCAAGGTCGAGGCGCATGGCGACGTGCTCAACCTTACGGCCACACGCGGAACAAAAAAATACCGCAAGGAAATCCTGTTGTCCCACCCAACCGATGCCAAAAAGGTGACCGTGACCATCAATAATGGAATCGCCGAGATCCGATGCCCCAAATAGGCCGCGCGGTTCGACGCCAACTGGAACGAGAGACACTATGGCAGGCGGGCAAGACCAAGCGGTCTTATTGAAGGTTTCGGAGGCCTTAAGCAAAGACGTGGGCCGCGCCATGGCGCGAATCGACCCGGAGGACATGCGCCGCCTTGGCGTGCAAACCGGCGACGTGGTGCTCCTCACCGGCCAGCGCGAGGCGGTGTGCCGCGTGATGCCGGCCCTCAAGGAAGCACGCGGGCAGTCGCGCGTTCAGTTGGATGGCATTACTCGGCAGAATCTGGGCTCCGCCATCGACGAGTCGGTTCGGGTCACCAAAACCACCTGCTCGCCCGCCCAGGTCGTCAAGCTCACGCCCGTCAGCATAAAACCCGACGAGCGCGATCTGGCCTACATTGTCGGGCTGCTCGATGGGCTGGCGGTTTTGCCGGGCGGCATGATCCGGCTTTCCTTGTTTGGCGCGCGCAACGCCGAATTCATGGTGGCCTCGGGACAACCGGGCGGCCCGCTCCTCATCAATCCCACCACCCGCTTGCAGATCGGCGACGTTTCCGGCAAGGAGCCGGCCCAGCGCCTGGGGTATGAGGACGTTGGCGGCTTGAAGCCGCAGCTTAGCCGCATCCGCGAGTTGATCGAACTGCCGCTGCGCCACCCCGAGGTGTTTGCCCGCCTGGGCATCGATCCACCCAAGGGCGTGCTTCTGCACGGTCCGCCCGGCTGCGGCAAGACGTTGATTGCCCGAATCATCGCCCAGGAAAGCAGCGCCAAGTTTTACAGCATTTCCGGCCCGGAGATCATCCATAAGTTCTACGGCGAATCGGAAGCGCACCTGCGCAAAATCTTCGATGAAGCTTCGCGACATGGCCCGGCGATCATCTTCCTCGATGAGATCGACTCCATCGCCCCCAAGCGGGAAAACACCGTCGGCGACGTGGAAAAACGCGTCGTCGCCCAACTCCTGGCCCTGATGGACGGACTCAACCAGCGGCAAAATCTGGTCGTCATCGCCGCTACCAACCTGCCCAACAATCTCGACCCGGCGTTGCGCCGGCCGGGGCGGTTTGATCGAGAAATCTACATTCCCATCCCCGACCGCAATGGCCGTCGCCATATCCTCGATATTCACTCTCGCGGCATGCCCTTGGCGGAGGACGTGAATCTCGACCGTCTGGCCGACGTCACCCACGGCTACGTCGGCGCCGACCTCCAGGCCCTCTGCCGCGAAGCAGCCATGGCCTGCCTTCGCACGTTGCTGGGGGATGTCGATCTGTCGCGCGGCGGCATTCCTTACGACCGGCTACAAACCCTGGAGGTGACGCAGGAGCACTTTCTCGCGGCTTTGGCGGAGATTGAACCCTCGGCGATCCGCGAGGTTTTCGTCGAGGTGCCCTCCGTGAACTGGGATGACATCGGCGGCTTGGCCGAGGTGAAGCGGCAACTGACCGAGGCCATCGAATGGCCGCTGAAGCACGCCGAGCTTTTTGCAAAGGCCGGAGTCAGGCCGGCCAAAGGCCTGCTTCTGGCCGGGCCGCCCGGCGTGGGCAAGACCCTGCTGGCCAAGGCGGCGGCGACGCAGTCCAACGCCAATTTCATTTCCGTCAAGGGCCCGGAATTGATGGGTCGATACGTCGGGGAATCCGAAAAAGCCGTACGCGAAGTGTTTCGCAAGGCCCGGCACGCCGCCCCCTGTGTGATCTTCTTTGACGAGATCGAAGCGCTGCTCCCCCACCGCGGATCGGACAGCAGCGGGGTCGGGGATCGCGTGATCGCCCAGTTTCTCGCCGAAATGGACGGCGTGGAGGAATTGCGCGGCGTTCTGGTCATGGGAGCGACCAACCGTCTGGACCTGGTCGACCCCGCCGTTCTCCGCCCAGGTCGCTTCGACCTGGTCGTCAAGCTGCCGCTGCCGGACCAGGCGGCGCGGCGGGAAGTTTTCCAGGTGCACTTGCGCGGCAAACCGTTGGCCAAAGGCATCGACTGTGCCGAGCTTGCCCGGCGAACGGACGGCGTCTCGGCCGCGGATATCGCCGGCGCATGCACCCGCGCGGCACTGGCGGCGGTGCGCCGCGTCATTACGGCGCCGGCGGCGCCTCTGGTTATTACGCCCGACGATTTGGTCCAGGGCATTGCTGAGATCGACAACCACACCAGCGAGTGCAAACCATGATGACCAGCACAGCTCCCGCGGAAAAAGTCTACGCCCTCCTCGGCATCACCCTAGAAACGCCGGTCCAGGCGAGAAGCGGCTGGTCGCTCGTGCCTGCCGACGGCTTGCTGGCCGTTCTGGCGGAGCACGATGCCGATCAGTTTGTGGGCGAAGCAGCGCAGCGCGACTTGGCCGACCCATTGAAGGTCACCTCGCTGGCCCTGGCCCATGCCGAGCAAGTGGAACAACTATTCCATCAAACAGCGGTGCTGCCGGTTGCGCTGGGTTCCCTGTTCTCGACTCCCGCCGCGGTCGAGCAACTCCTGCGGCGAAATCGCGACGCCATTGTCCAATTTCTTCGCCGCGTCGCCGATCATCAGGAATGGGCTGTTAAAGCGGCCATTGACGCCAAGATCGGCAAGGAACACTTCATCGAGCGCGCGATAGCCGCCGCCCAGATCGATCCGCAGATGTCTGACGGGGCGCGCTATTTCCGCGAACGAGCAATCCGAAGGCAGGCCGCGAGCCAGTTTCAGGCCGTTCTCCACCAGCGCTGCCAGCAGTTGCGCCAGCCGTTGTCGGAGGCGTGTGCCGATGTGGTCGAGCGTTCCATCCTGCCGCGTAACGATGGCCGACAGTCCGTCGCATCCTGGTCTCTGTTAGTCTCGAACAGATTCCAAGGCGAGCTGTCCGCCCGCATCGCCGCCATGGAGTCATCGCTGGCCGACGCCGAAATTGCCTTGGAGCTTAGCGGTCCCTGGCCGCCCTGGAGCTTTGTCCCCCGTTTGAACTGACTCCCCGAGTGATATCGCAAAATCGGCGATGGCGGTGATGGCCATCAAGTGGCGGACACGGCGAGGGTATGAACCGTCCGCCGCGGGCGATTTTCAGCGGCTGGGCAATCTCATGCAAAGCATACGGCCGATCTCCCCAATTGCCCCAGATGTCCCCGAATATTTCGATTGGGGCCGCTTCCCCAGCGGGTAGAACAGTAGAAAGTTGAGAGTAGAACGAGGGGAGCGGCGTAAGGGTCAAAGCCGGTGAACATAGATGGTCCTGATGGGTCGCCCAGGCGACCGGTGATAGGAAAAAGCTTCGTCCTCTATTAGAGGGTCCAGGAGGTGAAGCTTTTGGACGTGTTTTGGAGAAATCCGGGGATTTTTTCCATATTTTTTCGGCGGTTCAGACTGAGCCTGGATGTCCCCTTTGCTCATCCTTCGGGCGGCCGTTTCTGCATTTGTCGTTCTACCGCAAACAGCACGCCGATCGCCACCACATAGCAAATCAGATTGTGTACAGAAAATGTCGTTCCGAAAACGACTCGCAGAAGCGCATTGGCATCCCATCGCGCCGGCACCCCGGTTAATTTGAAACATTCAATTGCGATGCAATATACCAGCGCCGCCGCGGCGATCATTGCTGGCCGCAGGCGCGGCGCGATCACGCCGATCAACAAAAACGCACCGGCGGCATAACACAAATCCCCCATGCTCTTGTCCCAAAGATAGCGCCCAACCGGATTACGGCGGGAATAAAATCCAATCCCGGCGACGACCGCTAGGAGGATGACCCGCCGGGGAAGAACGCGCAAAGCGGAGTGCTCGGCAAACATTTCGCCATACCAGCGCAAATTGCGATGGGTTTCAGGACTCAGATGTTTTTCCGACCCGTTCAGGAAACGTTTCGATGACATCGGCGGCGCGAGCGGATGTTTGCTTAGGGGCTTGGAAATGTCAACGGAATGTCAACCGGGAGGCAGCTAGTTTTCAGCTGCCGTCTTCCATTTGCCGTACGTTTCATGGCCCGCCCTTGCATTGACCCGTGCATTCCATTCACGCCCCGCAATGCACCTTGCAGGGCTCGAACCCCGATGGATCGGGATGTTCCACCTGCAACCTTCGGTTCCGAAGTAATTACCCTAAGCTGGAAATCCTTGCGGAAACGAGCGTTACGATTTCCATGGATTGCAAGGCCCAGCACACTTTCAAAGGGTTGAATGCGGATTTAGTATGGCGCGTCGATACCCCCTTCACTCGGCGCGGTGAACCACCCGAATTTTGCACAGAACTTTCTAAGCGGTAAGGTTTCCATCCATGATACATCGCTATTTCGCGTTAGGTGCGTTCATTCCAATGTTGATATCGATCCCGGCGTGCATGGCGCAGCCCACCGGCGCGCAGTCGCCGCCAACCGCGGAGACGGGAACTCCACATCTGGCCAGACACGGCGCCGCAACCCAGTTGATCGTGGACGGCAAACCACTGCTCATGCTCGGCGGCGAACTCCTGAATAATAGTGCGACCGATCCGCAGTTCATGAAACCCATTTGGCCGCGCCTCGTGGAGATGAAGCTCAATACCGTTTTGGCGGCGCTCTCCTGGGCATTGGTTGAGCCGCGGGAAGGCCAGTATGATTTCTCGCTCGTTGACAGCTTGGTTGATGGCGCCAGAAGCCATCATCTTCATTTGGTCCTGCTGTGGTTTGGGGCTTGGAAAAATGGACAGTCCAGTTACGCTCCGGATTGGGTGAAGGAAGATTCAGCCCGCTTTCCCCGCATTCAAATCGGAAGAGGAAATACCATCGAGCTGCTCAGCACGTTTTCCGATGCAACCCGAACTGCCGACGCAAAGGCATTTGCGGCGCTGATGCGCCACGTCAAGGAAATCGACGGGCAACGGCACACCGTGCTGATGATGCAGGTGGAAAACGAGGTGGGCGTTCTGCACGATACGCGCGATCGTTGCCCGGCCGCCGATCAGGCCTTTGTCCAGCCGGTGCCCCAGGAACTCGTCGATTATCTCGTGCAACACAAAGAATCGCTCGACCCGTGGTTTCGTGAATGCTGGGAATCCGGCGGCGCCAAAACGGCGGGATCGTGGGAAGAACTGTTTGGACCGGGTAAGGGCGATGACGTGGAGATTCCCGGCCGCACGCTCAGCCCGCCGATGGGGGACGATGAACACCAATTCGGATGGCGAAAGCTGCACTGGCCGGCGGACGAATTCTTCATGGCCTGGCAATATGCGAAGTATGTCAATGCGGTGGTTCAGGCGGGCAAGTCCGAGTATGACATTCCGATGTACGTCAACGCCTGGCTACAGCAGCCGGATTTTGCATGGCCGGGCGTGTATCCGAGCGGCGGTCCGTTGCCGCAAGTGATGGACATTTGGCGAGCGGGCGCGCCGTCGATCGACCTGTTCGCGCCCGACCTGTATCTGCCACAATTTGACGAGACCTGCGCCCGGTACACGCGGGGCGGCAATCCCCTGTTCATCCCCGAGACACGGGGGCAACTGGCCGGTGCCGCCAATGTGATGTTGGCGGTGGGCCAGTACAACGCGATGGGCTTTTCGCCGTTTGCGATCGACGGCGCCGCTCCGCCTGGGGGCGGCGCCGTGGTAGGGGCGCCCGATGGCAACCGCGAGTTGCAGCGCTCCTATGACCTGCTTCAACAGCTTTCGCCTTTGATCCTTGAGAACCAAGGCAAGAATACAATCGGGGCCGTCACGCTCTCTTTGGACGGCGAGGTGCAGAGAATTCGCGTTGGGGACTATCGCTTGGAATTCCATTATCTGCCGCCGCGCAACCCGGCTCCCGTCCCCGCGCCGATTTCCCGTCCACAAGAGCCCCAAAATCCCCAACAACAACAAACGCAGCAAACCCAACAGATTGAGGCACAACTCGCCCAGATTGTTCAGCAACTTCAACAGTTGCAGCAACCCGGCATACCAACGGCGGCCATTGCTATCGCTGTCGGGGCCAATGAGTATTACCTGGCCGGCTTCGGCGTGACCGTTGCCTTTAGGCCCTTGACGTCTGGCCCGTCGAACGTGGGTTTGGCCGGGGTGGAGGAAGGCGTTTTTGTAGATGGCCGCTGGATTCCCGGCCGCCGCCTTGCAGGCGATGACACCGCCTCGGGGGACAATGTGATGCTGCGCGAAAAGACCATTCTGCATGTGAGGCTGTATCGATATCCGTAAGCTTGCCCCTCCCGATCGAACTGGGCGGCGCGCCGGTCCGTTATGATAGGGTCAGGTTCGCCCGTTGGCCGGTCGCGGGGATGTGGGCCTCATTGTTGTTGTGAGTGCAATCGTTGGCGGGCCGGCGTGCTAACTCACAGCAGCGGCAGGGTTAACTGACTGCACCTTGCAGGGCTCGAACCTGCAACCTTCGGTTCCGTAGACCGACGCTCTATCCAGTTGAGCTAAAGGTGCTCTTTCTTCCGCGAACCGGTCATCATTCAACATCCCCAAAGGCGTGTCAAGGTTGCTTTTACGACCCGCCGCTCACAAACTGCCCCAACTTATGGCCCTGTATTCCGTCGAAACTTACGGCGAACTCCAAGTGCAACTCCAACAGGAATGGCTCATCGCCAACGGCATCGGCGGGTTCGCCTGCGGGACCGTCGTCGGATGCAACACCCGCCGATATCACGGACTCCTCTGCGCCGCGCTTCTTCCGCCGGTCGGCCGGTTCCTCATGCTCAATCGACTCGACGAATCTCTCCGCGTGCAGGGCGAGGAAGATCGGGTCCTGGAATTCTCCATCAATCAGTTCGGCGACAAATTCCATCCCCGCGGCGACCGCTATCTCCGCCGGTTCGATATGGAAATCGCACTGGCACGCTGGGAATACGAAATCGAAGGCGTTCGCGTCATCAAGGAAATCCAGATGCCCTGGCGAAACAACGTCGTCGGCATTCGCTACAGCATCGACCCCGGCGACCGGGCGGTCGAGCTATCGCTCATGCCGTTCGCGCGCATGATGGATTTCCACGCGCTGCGGCATGAGAAGGCGACCTTTGAGGAAACGCACGGATCGCGCACCTGTTCCCTCCAGCTGGATTCCAACAAGCTCGTGATCACCGCCGATGCGGGCTCCTTTCGGCCGGAACCGAATTGGTGGTACGGCCACACCTACGCCGTCGAGGCCGAGCGCGGGCTGGACGACAAGGAAGACCTCTACACTCCCGGCCGATTCGTTTTCACGACCGCCACGCAGGCCTCGATCACGCTGTGGGCCGGTGTGGATCCGATGGGGAGTTTTAACTGGGACCTGGAGATCGCCCGGCGACGGGACAGGATAAAGCTCACGCTGGCGGCGTCCCCGACGCTCCAGCGCCTGGTGGTTGCCGCCGACGATTTTATCGTGGCCCGCAAATCGCCCGACGGCCGGCCGGGCTGCACCGTCATCGCCGGATATCCCTGGTTCGCCGATTGGGGACGCGACACGTTGATATCGCTTCCAGGTTTGCTTTTGCATACCGGAAGGTTCGACGAAGCCAAGCAGGCGTTGTCCGTTTTCGCCCAATACATCAGCGAGGGGATGATCCCCAATCGATTCGACGACTATACCAATCAGCCGTCGTACAACACCGTGGATGCAAGCCTCTGGTTCATTCACGCGGCGTTTGAATACCTCCGGCTGGCTCGCGATTCCGATTTTTTTGAAAAAGAACTGCTCCCCGCGTGTCATGCCATCGTCCAGGGCTATACGCGGGGAACGCGTTGGCACATCAAGGTCGATCCGAGCGACGGATTGCTGAACCAGGGGGATGAAGGCACGCAGCTCACGTGGATGGACGCCCAATGCGACGGCGTCTGTTTCACGCCTCGGCAGGGAAAGGCCGTCGAGATCAACGCGCTGTGGCATCACGCGCTGCGACTGATCGGGGATCGCGCCCGCGCCGACCGCGTCGCCGAGAGCTTTCGCAAGGCGTTCTGGCTGAATCCGTTTCGCGGACTGGCCGACGTGGTGAACGGATCGGTGCGGGATACGGCCATGCGCCCGAATCAGATATTCGCGGTGAGCCTGCCCAACAGCCCGCTGAATCGCCCGCAGCAGGAAGCGGTCGTGGAAGCCGTGCGCCGCGAATTGCTCACGCCCGTGGGGCTGCGGTCGCTGGCCAAGAGCGATCCCAATTATCATGGCCACTATATAGGCCCGATGTCGGAGCGCGACGCCGCGTATCACAACGGCACGATCTGGGCCTGGCCGCTTGGAGCCTTCCTGGACGCATATCTGAAGGTGCATGACCACTCCGATCAGGCAGTCGCGCAGGCGCGGCGATGGCTCGAGCCGCTGCTGCAAACCATGCAACAGGGCTGCATCGGCCAGATCGGAGAAATCTTCGAAGGCGATGAGCCGCATCGCGGCGTCGGATGTTTTGCACAGGCGTGGAGCGTCGCCGAAGCGCTTAGGCTGGCGGTGGAATTGGGGATGTGAATGAGAGGCACGAAGGCCCTTCGACAGGCTCAGGGCAGGCACGTAGGCACGAAGGGGAAATTCGCAAGCCTTGTCCTTATTTTCATCGTTCTCAATTGCCTTTGCATCGATGCCCGCGGGGATACGCTTTCTCTGCCGCTCAACGGTTACTTTCATCCCGGGCGGGCCATGCCGGTCCGGTGGGATATTTCCTCCGCCAACACCTCGAGCGGAATCATCCAGCTATCGGCATCGGGCGCGATCGCCTCGCGGGTGCAATGGTCCGGCAATCCGCGGGGAATCTTTCCCTGGCTGGTGTTCGATCGGAATGCCGGCGACGTGCGGTGGCAATTGCCCGCCGCTTCAGGAGTGGATTTTCCGGCGCTGCATCCGCTTGAGGATTCCGATTGCCTCGTGGTCAGCACATTGGACGACGATTCGCCCGCCGCCGCCCTATTTCCGGGTCGTCGGCTGATCCTGCTTCATCCGCCGATCAATGTTGACGGCCCCGCGATGGCATGGGAAACCCTCGATGCCGTTCTGCTCACGCCCGATGCGCTGGCGAAGATTTCTCCATCAGCGGGCGCGGATCTGTTTGCCGCGGGCGTTGAGTTGGCCGTGATCGGCGAGGCGCGACCCGATGCGATGCTCCCGTGGCGGCACAACGGTCGATGGTGGATCGCCTGTTCAAACCTTCGTTTCCCGGCGACCGTGGACAGCGATGCGTACGCCCCCGCCTATGGCTGGATCGCCGGCCGAAGCGGCGATTTCCGCCTGCACATCTTTCTGCTCGGAGCCATCTACTGCCTGATCGTCTGCGGCATTGCCCTGTGGCGATCGCCCTGGATGCCCGCGGCGATCGTCGCGGCATCGATCTGCGCCGGATTCGTCTACGCATCGGAAAATCGCAAATATTCGCCGGTCTTCCGCCGCAGCGGCGTTGTTCGTCTGATCGACGAAGCGGCGTTCAACGACCATTGGGTCTACCAGGTCTCGCATCGCGATGCCGAGATCAGCGTGCCGGTTGAGGATTCGATCCATCCGATTTTTTACGATTCGTCGCAGCCGAAGATGATGAACCTGACGATTGATTTCGGCGACCACGGCCAGCCGGTTGCAATCTCCGGCCGCTTGGTGGCCGACCAACCGCTGGCGCTGATGAGCCGGCGATTGCAGAGCGGCAACGAGGGCGCTGGGCTTGTGAATCCGCCGACAAGTCCAATGCGACTGTTGGCGACGGAACCGATCTATCGCGGGTTCAGACTTCAAGGCGAACTTGGCAGTCCCATGCCGGATGATTCCTGGGCGGGGATCGTCTTGCGGCAGCGCTAGCGCGAATCGCTACCCAACCTTGACGAAGCTGTTCGGATCGTCCCATTGGTCCGGCGTAAACGATTTGGATTTGTCCACGATGACATTCCCGTCGGCGTTCACCGAGATCGCGTAGTGAACCAGCGCCACCTTGGCCGGGCCCTTGGTCACGTTGCCTTCGATATCGTAAGTCGCCTTGTGCTTCGGACATTTAAAGCCGGCGCTGTTGTTTTCGTCTATTTTGACGATGGCGCCCTTGTGAGTGCAAACGGTGGTGCAGGCGTAAATCCTGCCCTGGTGACGGATCATCGCCACCTTGTTGGGCGCTTTCATCCAGGTGTCGGTAATTCCATCGGCGGAGTAATTGGCTTTCGGCCCGACATCCAGCACACCCGCGTCGGCGGCGGCGTCGGCGAACAATTCACCGGCGCTGCCCAGCCCGCACATGCACGCCGCGCAAGCCACGGCAGCGACAAATTCCCTGCGGTTCAACTGCGTCATCTTCAACTCCTGCAAAGGTTTTCCGGATGCTTAATCCGCTGCAACCGATGCTCGATGATAGTGTAAGATGCGAGACTGGTAAATAACCGCGGAATCCCGTAAAAATGGGGCGACAATCGAGAGTTTAGATCATGCGGGGATACCGTTAAGTCCGCGCTAATGCCTTGACGCGGAGGCCAAAGCGCCGAAAGTGAGCGTGCATCGTCTTCAATGGGAAAGGGTATCCGGCCCAAGTCAAATGCATCTGCTGGAGCAGAAACCTATGAGCCGAATGAACGACACCGACCGTCAGGCCGTCCCAGCGCGTCCCCCGGCTTCCTCGAGCGCGCGAAAAAAAGTGCTCATCGTGGACGACGAGAAGGACATCGTCGATCTCCTGGCTTACAACCTCGGCCGCAACGGCTACGACACGCTCGTTGCCAACGACGGCAATACCGCGCTGGAACTTACCGCCAAGAATCTGCCCGACCTGATCATTTTGGATCTCATGCTCCCGGGCATCGACGGGACGGAGGTTGCCCGCCGGCTCAAGGCCGACGCGCGCACCGCGAACATTCCAATCGTCATGCTGACGGCCAAGGGCGAGGAAACGGACGTGGTGGTTGGATTGACGCTCGGAGCCGACGACTACGTTACCAAGCCCTTCAGCATGAAGGTGCTGCTGGCGCGCGTGGCCAGCGTTCTGCGCCGCGCCGAGGCCGGCCCGGGCGCGCCCGGCGAGGGCGGCGTCCTCCGCGCCGGCCCCCTCAGCATCGATACCCTCAAGCACGAGGTCCTCGTTGACGCAGAGGCCATCAAGTTGACGCTGACCGAGTTCAAACTTCTCTCCGCCCTGCTGACGGCGCGCGGGCGCGTCCTGACCCGCGATCAGCTCATGGACAAGGCCATGGGCACCGACGTATTCGTCACCGATCGCGCCATCGACGTTCACATCACCGCCATACGTAAGAAACTAGGGACGGCCAGTTGGCTGGTGAACACCGTCCGTGGCGTAGGCTATCGCCTCCGCGAATCCCCGGAAGACAACGACTAACCCGCCCAAAAAAGGCCCGCGGCGTTGCCGTGGGGGATTCCCGCATCCATCCCTCGGCTAAGAATCACCAAATTGAGCTTGCATTGCCATTCTCCCGTTTGATAATTTGAGCATGCGCTGGCTCCCGCTGTATCGCCTGTTCTTCCGAATCCTCGGCACAGGCATCGTCATCAGCGCCGTTGTCGCCCTCACCGCAGCAGCGCCCCAGCCCTGGCGAACGCCGGCAATGCTCGCCCTCTGCACCCTGGCGGCATCCGTCACGATTGTCTCGGCAAGCGCGATGGTTCGCCGGAGAAGATGGCTGCTACCCATTCGCCGCCTCGAGCAGGCCGCGGCCCGCATGGCCCGCGGCGAATGGGACGTCCGCGTCCAGCCTCACGGCGCCGAGGCGATGCAGCGCATGGCCGGCAATCTCAACCAACTTGCGGCCCAGGCCTACAAGCAGCTTTCCGACTTGCAGCAGCAGCGGGGCGGTTTGCAGGCCCTGGTCGATACCCTTCCCGACCCCATCCTCGCCATCGATCCCCGCGGACGCATCACCCTCATGAACGCCCCGGCCGCCAAGCTCCTGTCCCTCCAGCCGCAGCAGGCCCTGGAGCAAAAGCTCCTCGGCGTCGTGAACGACGAACAGATCGTGGAGTTATACGAATCCCTCATTGGCACCGACGTCCCCAAGCCCGTTGGATCCGCCACGCTCTTGCATCGCGAAATCCGCCTGGTCCGCAACGGACTGCGCTGCACGTATCAGGCGGTTGCCACCCGCGCCCCCGGCGGGGGGGCTTTGCTGGTCCTGCGCGACGTCAGCACGCTCGCTGGCGCTGTCCAGATGAAAACCGATTTCGTCGCCAACGCCAGCCACGAATTGCGAACTCCCATCGCCGCCATCAAGATCGCCTTCGAAACCCTCCGCGATGTCTATCGCGTGGATCCCGCACAATCCGACAAATGTATTTCCGTGATCGACGGACACCTTCGCCGCCTGGAGGAAATGCTGCGCGATCTCCTGGACCTCTCGCGCGTCGAAAACGCCGAACTCCATCCACGCGTCGTGATGGTCAAGACCTCCGAATTGCTCGCGATCCTCCGATCAACCATGGGCACGCTGGCGCGACAGAAGAATGTGGAGCTTCGCCTCGGCGATGGCGATCCGAACACCCCCACCGAGATTCGCACCGACAGCCGTCTGATCAACCTCGTGCTGAAGAACCTCGTGGAAAACAGCATCAAGTTCACGCCCAGCGGCGGCAGGGTGACGGTCTCCCTTCATCAGTCGCAATCCGCCGCGGCTGCCGCCGGGGTGGTGACGCTCACGGTTTCGGATACCGGGATCGGAATCGCGCCGGAGCATCTCGATCGCGTATTCGAGCGGTTTTACCAGGTGGACTCGGCCCGCAGCGGCAGTGCCGGACGCGGCACCGGCCTGGGGCTGGCGATCGTCAAGCACGCCGTCCACGCCCTCGGCGGAGAAGTCGGCCTGCAATCCACCGTCGGTGTGGGAACAACCGTCACCTGCGAATTCCCCGTAAGCGCCCATCCCTCCCCCGAGCAGGACATTCAGCCCGCCGTCGCCTGAGGCCCTGGAAAACATTTCGCCGACAGCACAACGGCCACGCCCAGAACGGCAAAGTACATCTGCTCATTTGCAAACGCCAGCCAATAGCACGGCGCCGCGATCAAGACCACCCCCACGACACTCGCGAGCGATCGCCGCGGCCTCACCATGCACATCCACACATACGCCGGGAATATCAGCCCGTAAAACCCCAGAAAAGCCCGGTAGATCAATTCACCCAATGGCATTCCGTTGTAGGTGAATCGCGCGTCACTGAGCATACCGAGCATCACCGCGATCACCAATAGCGCGCTGAAAGCAAGAAATCGGCCCATGGAGGTCTTTTCGCGCGTGCGGGCAATCTGCTGGGCATGCAGCGCAACCGTGAAGCAGCTTTGAACGATCAAATATCCGCCCAGGACGATCGCCAGTTGTGGATAGCGCATCCGATCAAAACCAACGACCAGCCAGCCGCTGTAGGCCACGGTCAGCAGGAGCACCGCGCTAAAAACGATGCCAAAGCCCGCGGAAAAAGCGGCCCGCGCCTCCCAGCGCCCCATCGCCCGCCTCGCCGTGTGAAAGGTCAGATCCAGCCACGGGCAGCAAACGAATCCCAATGTCCACGCCGGCGCGAGCCAGAGGTTGTTGATCGGTGAAAGGCTCGCGCCTTGAACGGGATGAGCGATATACGGCAATTCGTGCCGCCAGAATCCCCACGCCATCAGTCCTGCGGAGACAACCAACGCCAAGCTCGCGGCCAGAAATTCCCCCCCGCGCCGCCAATGCAGAATAATCCAGAACAACAGAAATCCGCCCGCCAGCGCTGCTCCCGCTTGAGGCCCGGCGATTTGGCGAATGATCCAGGCCGCGAAAAAGGCGTGGAACACGATCGTGATCAGCGAATACCAGATAAACGCGGAGCGATTCTCCCCGATGATCCGCCGGCTTTGCCGCTCATCCCGCAAAGCCCATCCCATGGCCATCGCCCCGACGATATTGGGAACGGCGAATGTGATGACCCCGCCGAATCCCAATTCCCGCATGATCAGCACCGGCAAATACATGCCGATGCACCAGGTCCATGACATGGCCAGATAGACGGCCCATCCCGCGGCGCGGGCAGCGCGGATGAAACTGTTGATTGATGGCGAATCGTCCACGAAAGCGGAAGTGTACGCTATTCCCCGCCCGGATGACGCGGCGCGTCCAGAGCGGGCCGAGCCGCTTCTTTCCTGCGCGCGTTCTTGATCTTATGCTGAATCTTCGGGGTCACGTGGAACGTCGCCTGCGAGCGCCCGACGCGCTTGTCCCGTTCCCCCGGCGTCGAAACCTGCTGGAGAATCTCCATATCCAGCGTGACGTTGAATTCTCCGGCCTCGGCGAGCAATTGCCGCACGTTCTCCCGCGGCGTCATCTTATAAACCGCCGGCCCGAAGCACGGGCGAAGAAACGTGTATTCCAGATGTTTGCAGACAACCGTGTAATCGCCGCCGCAGATGCCAAATACGTACATTCCGCCGGCAATCTCGCTATTGGCCAGCAGCGCCCCGCCCGCCATCGCTCGATACCAGTTTCGGTTGAACCGCCGAAATGGAAGGATCGCCGCGTAGGTCTCGGCATGGATCGGCTTGAGCCTGATCCCGCTGAAGAATGCGTAGGGCAGCCAGATCAGCGAACAGACGCGTTGCCAGAAGTTGTCCCGCACCGAAAGCCGGCTGACGTACGCCTCGATCCTGTCGTACCAACGCGAGAGCCGCCCGAATGGGATTCGGGCCGATATCGGCCGCTGGGCGCGCGCGCCTTTTACTTCATCGGTGGAAACCTGAATCGTACTCATGCGGCTGGCTCGTTCGTTTCTACCAATAGGTTTCGTCGAATTACATACGATTGCAAGACGGATTCGGGTAGAATTTGGCGGTTATCTTAATCAGGAGACAAAATGAACGCCACCACCGGCAATCTGGAATCCAAAATTCGCAGCGGCCGAATCATTGCAGGAATGTCCTTCCAGCAAAAGGTTTGGGCGGTCACCGCCCGCATTCCGCGCGGGCGGGTGATGACCTATGCCGACGTGGCCCGGCGGCTGAAGACCGCCGCCTATCGCGCCGTCGGTCGGGCCTTGCATTTCAATCCATACGCCCCGCAGGTTCCCTGTCACCGCGTCGTCGGCAGCGACGGCCGGCTCACCGGATACGCCGGCGGCCTGGCGGCTAAACGCCGCCTTCTTGAATCCGAAGGAGTCCGCTTCGCCGGCTCCCGCGTCGATCTTTCCCGCAGCCGCATGGCCGGCTAAGCCTCCCGCGGGTTCCGACAACCCAAGCTCAAACCCCCAACCGGATCATCAGATATTTCTGTCCCACATCCGTCCAGACCTTCTGCATATGCCGCGAGTGCCAATCCGCCTGCCAATCGAAGATCTGCTTGCGCCCAGCCGGATCGTCGGGAAGCTCGATCACGACGATCATCGAGAGCCGCGCCCCGAAAGCCAGCACCCGCTTGGCTCCCTGATGCTGCCAGCGATCCGCCTGCCCCAACGCCTGTGTTTCGCTCCACGGTCCCAGGATTCGCGAATGATCCTCCTGGAACCAGGCGCGAACATCCTTGCTGTATTCATCGTGAATCTTCTCCTCGATGTCGGCATCCTCGCCCAGTTGCGGGCCCGCCGCGTGGCGTGGGCCGCCGAACTTCTTGATCCCCACAACGGCCCCCACGATCATCGCTGCCAGAATGCCCACGACCATCACCAGGCGCAACAGCCCCGATTTCTCCTGGCCGGAATCCGGGATTTTGGGCCTGCTCGACGTCTGATACATGCCTGGCGCCGGTGCGCGAGGAAGCGGACTGTCACTGGTCGCCGGCGACTGCGCCGCAACCGGGGCGGCAACTCCCCGCGGCTTGGTCGGCTTTGGTTCCTCCCGAATCTCGTACAACTCATCCGACGCCCCTTCAGCCGCCAACGGTTCTGGCCGCAATGGCTCCGACAAATCGCCAGCCCCGTGCGCCTCGGCCGGATGTTTGGGGACGCTGATGATGTGCCCGCATTTGCACTTGACTTGTTTGCCGGCCAGTTCAGGACGATACCGCGCCGTACGCCCGCATGCGGTGCACACGATTTTCCGGGGCGTATTCTCGGACATGTGTCGCTCCTTGGCCGGTCACTTTCCGTCGAAAAACACAACCAGCGCGGCCGCGTCCTGCAACAACGCGCAAATCGCCGTCGTCAGCAGCGCCTCTTGTACGTCCAATGAAAAAAGCGTCCAGAAGCCCGCGAAGTAAATCAGGAATATCAAATTGATCGCCACGACCAATCCTTTTATGTCGTAATGACCCACCGTGACGATCAACGCCCCGCAAGCCCAGGCGAAGATCGCGATGCCGCAGAGTTTCAAGATCGCCGTGCCCACGAGCCCGAAATTCGTCCCCAGGATTTTGGCGGCGATAAGCACGCCCGCAATCATCAACGCCACCGTCAAAACAACCTGGAAAACCGCGATGGCCAGCGAGCCGCCGAGACTCACGCCCGACAGCGAGCGGTCGAAAGGGATCTCGGCAAAACGCGCCGCCAAGCCAAGCACCAGCAGAACGATGGGCGCGGCGATGTCGCGTGAAACGGAAAACTCGGCATCAGAATCATCCATTGCCGCCACGCGGATCGGCCGGCGCGGATAGGCATCGAAGGGCAGCGGCGAGGGGGTTGCCTTGGACAGGCCCATATCGCTTGGCTCCTGGGGCAAGGCGGGAGCGAGGAAGATGTTCCCGCACGGGCAAGCGATCTTTCGCTGGGCCACCCGAGGATTCAGCGCAAAGCGCGCGCCGCATGCGGAACAGGAGAAGCTTTGGCCGGTAGAGTCGCTCATGACAAACGACGTGCTGGAGAACAAGGATAGAACTGGCGGAGCCGCGTTACAAGCGCGGCCCTGCACGATCGTGAAACGTCTGTTCAATCAACTCGGCGGTTTTCACCAACGGATTTTGCCCATCAAATCGCTTCTTAACAACCAGACAAGCGGCGCGATGAATCGGGTCCATCACATATTCCAGCGCCGCGGCCGCAACTCGCGGCGAAAACCGCGTCGCCGGCAAAATCTCCGCCACTCCCAGCCGCTGTAATCGCATGGCATTATCCGCCTGATCAAATCCCATCGGCGCCGCAAGCTGGGGCAAGCCTGCGGCCAGCGCCTGCGACGACGTTCCAATTCCCCCGTGATGAACGATGGCCGCACACCGCGGCAGCAGCCGGCTAAACGGCGCATATTTCACATGCCGAATCCCCACCGGCAGACGCGCCGGCAGATGCCCCGCATGAAGCGACACCAGCAAACCCCGCCGGCCCAGCAGTCGGCACGCTTCCACCGCCGCGGCGAAGAATCGCTCCCCATGCCGCATCGCGCTGCCCGGCGTGAAGGCAATCGGCGGCTGGCCGCAATCCAAAAACTTCTCCAGTTCCGCATCAATCGGCGTCACATCCGCCTGGTCATACAGGGGAAACCCCGTCAAAACCGTCTGGGGCGGCCAATCGCTGGTCGGCGGCGCAAACCACTGGGGAAACATTCCAATCACGCGATCCGGCGAGTGAATCCACTGGCTGAGAATCCGTTTGACCGGCCCCAACCCAAGCGATGCCCGCAACTCATTGACTGGCCCGCCGAGCGCGGGATCGGTCACGAGCAAATCCACTGCCGCAAAGAGCAGGCGAATGCAGCCGTTCGGCAACCAGTCGGCCAAAGGCAGGGCGGTCTTGGCCCATGTTCGATCGCTGCGAAAAACTGCCGGCGAAAGATGAACGGTCACTGCCGGCACTGCAAGAACTTCCTGCGCCACCCGCCCAGCCAGCACCAGCGAAGAGAGCACGAGGATAGTTCGCCCCCGCTCGCAGTTGTCCACGATGGCCCGGTAATACTCCGGCACAAGTTCCCCGGCAATCTCAGCCACGACCAGAAATCCACGGCGCGGATGCCACAACTCTGCCCGCGATGAATGACGCTCGAAATGTTCGATTGATCCGACCGGAACAAAATGCAGGCCGATTGATCGGGCCATCGATTCGTAAATCGCGGGTGCGATGAGGCGCACGTCATGGCCGCGTTCCCGCAGCGTCCGCCCCAGCGCCAGAAATGGATGCATATCCCCATGGCTGCCAAGCGCGGCGATGAGAATTCGGAGCGGCGGAGGGGACATATCTTGGCATACTAACGCGGATTATTCACCGCAGAGCACGCGGAGACCGCTGAGAAAGATTCGGAGAAATGCGGTATTTGCCACAGATGAAAATCAGATGCATACAGATGAAACCGCGATCGGAATTGATTTTTATCTGCGTGCATCTGACTTCCATCCGTGGCTAATCCCGGCGCGCCGGGACTCCGCGTGTTGCTCCGCGGTCTCTGTGATCTCCGCGGTGAGTCTGAATCTTCCGGGATAAGAGACTTTTCCCAGATTCGGAGCGAAAAAGATGTCCCACTCGATCCCAAAATATCCCACAGGGGGGGAGGGGGGCGCTTCGCGAGAGAGTAGATAAGTTGAAAGTAGTACAGTAGATAAGACGAAAAAGGTCGATCCTGTCTCGGGAAGGGTGGGACATTTGTCGGAAAGTTGTTTTTTCATGGAAATCGGCGGACATAGCAGTGTCTCCCTGGCAGCGCGAGCCGAATTGAGCCCGCGCGCGGAGTCGGGCGCGAAGTTGCCTGTTACTATTGCGAACATTTACCTAACTTGCGTCAACTTTGCAAGGGAAAAATCTGGGAGATTTGTCGGCAAAATTTGCGGGAGATACTGCGGGAGAATCTTTGGGAGGAGGGCAAACTCGCGGATTCCACCGCGCCCTTCCTTCGCGGAATCAGCGAAGGGATCGAGCATATATACTTCTTCGCATACCTGTAAAGATCGGACGACGTGCTCCGAGACGAGTGGTAAGGAACATCGCGAGGACCGTGGGTCGACAAACTGCGTTGGAGATGTGAGCCTGCAGGAAGCCTATTTCGACAACTCCATGATTTGGCGGGCGTTTGCGTTTGGCGCATCAAGCGCTGCCGAGATGATGGTAACGGCCCGCATAATTTGTCGCCGACGATCGCGGATCATTTCTGCAATCGTCTGTTGCTCTTGGCGGATTGTGTCCAAGAGGGAAGGCAAATATTCCTCTGTAACAACGTCGATTTGGTAGGATTGTTCACGTTGGCCGAAGAAGGTGGTCTGCAACAGGCCCGCATGTTCAGCGGGGGAAATGTGAAAATCGGGTGTTTGTTTAACTGTGAGTAGCGGACCTTGAAGCACAAGAATTGGATAATAGAACTCTATGTTGAGTTTCTCTTTTGGGCCTCTCCGAAAACCGTCGTAGTAAAGTTTGGCTCTGTGCTCGACGGCGCTGCATAGGGCGTGGATGCTTCCGAAGTGAGCATCCTCGTGGAAGGCCATCCATTCCTTATCATTCTTCGCCTTCCTCTTGAAACTACAATATTGGGTGGCGACAGTCCCGGATTTGTAGTGAAGAGGAATGCCTTTGGAGCCAGCCAGAAATTCCAGAAGTGGCAGCTCGCGTTTCCGGTTATGAATCTTGATGGGTAGGCCAGCGTAATGCAATCGTTGGGGCGCGAAATACTCCAAATGCGCGGCGGTGTAGGTGAACAAAGCGAAAGGCTGCGGATTGTTGACACATTCGACAAGGTGAACTGAGAAGATGTAGCCGATGTTGCTGACTTCCGTCCCGTCCATCGCAAACACATCAAGTTCGCGTGAAGCCTCGCCGGTAGGGTCTAAATAGACCGAACTCGGCTCAACGTACGTGCTACGATCCTGAAATACGCGAGCAACGCGGGTTTCCAGTAGATACCCTGAGCGAATCAGCGCATTACGGAGTTCGTCATCACTGATTTGGTCTTTGTCTTTCATTGTTTGGTCAGGTTATTCTGTGAGAAGGCCCGGACTATACAAGGATCGGCGCTCGAGCAATTTCATTTCTGCCGCTTGGCCGCCTACACCGTTAGCAGCGATCCAACCATTGCTTTGCTCCGTACCGCCCGGCGCAAGTGTAGGTCCGGGGCCGTGCGATCCTGAACCCAGCCGAGGTTCGCAATTCGATAGCCGATCGCTTCACCAGATAAGCCGCCGAAATAGCCGGATATCTTCGAACCGATCCAGCCGCAAAGGTCACCTGGATCAACAATGAATTTTCGGATCGCCAGACCTTGAACGTCCAGCCAATAGATACATGGTTCATAGAAAATGAACGGACGATTTGGCCGGAATGTCTTCCTAATTGCGTAATTGACAAGCCAATCCGGGGCAGCTAGCCGCGATGCGAAAAGATTAGCCTGCCATTCGAGTCGGCGTTCGATGGATGCAGATAGGCTGAATTCCGTTACGTCAATCGATTCAAATTCACCGGTTAATCGGAGCTGTTTCCGCAACCACGAACCTTGAAGAGCCCCGTGGCCGGCCACCTCATGCCAGCATGTAAATATACGCCGCGGGTCGTTGGCCTCCCGCGAGATTGAACGATCCAAATGGGCCGCGTTGTCCGCCACGTCGTAGCGCCCGAGGAGCTGATTACCATCTGCATCCTTTCCCAAGTCATCATCTTCGTAGAGGTCGATGTTGAATTTCGGGAAAAGCAGCTTTTCGTAGACATCATCGAAATGAAGGCCATTCATCAAAATATAGTCCCGGCCGACAATATCCTCATACTGTTTGCCCAGGCGTCCGGCTGCGGCGACGATTTCTTCCTTCGTCCAATTGGGCGCGATCACCTTCGGTTTTGACGGCCTCATCGGGACCTCCGGTACAGGCTGAGGGCTTCCGAAGCTTTGCGTTCAATCTGATGTTCCGTCCGCTGCATTAGGTCCATCTTCGCCAGATCAAGGAGTTTCTCTGGTTTCTCTTGCAGGACCTCGCTAATCGAGCAGATGAGATCTGGTGACGGAATTTCGTCGCGAGCTTCGACGCGAGAGAGGTATCCCGGAGTTTTTCCTACAGCATCCGCGAGCGCGCGGATTGTGATTTCCCGCTTTCGTCTCAATGTTTGGATATGTTTCCCGAGCCGGCCCATCATTCGATAGTGTACCGTGTTTACTCAACTAAGTCAACAACCGGCACGTAAGTTGGGAGGGCCCCGAATCTCCGCGCTTTGTTCGCAATTCCGGTATGGCCGGGGTGCAACCTATTCTTGTGACTCGGCGGCCGATTGAAGTCAAATCTCACGCGGAGACGCGGAGCACGCGGAGAAGAAGGCGCCGGGTTTTTGCTCCGCGTCTTCGCGTCTCCGCGTGAGATCGTTCTCGGGTATTGGCGCCAATGCGATTTCGGCGGACCACAATTGGGCGCTACACCGCCCAGTCCGCAATTCCCGCCCATCCTCCTTGCAAAGCCATAAGGCCGTTCTTAGACTTTGCGGCCTTGTTTCCCATGCTTGGTTTTCTTTCATTATTGCAGCCCTTGGCGGTTGCCGGTTCGACGAATTACCTCATCGAGCCGATGGTCATCCTCGTTCTTTGCACCGCAGGGGGCGTGGGGACGCTTCTGCTGCTGCCGGGACGAAAACAATCGCCGAAATTGGGCTCTGTGCTCCTCATCGTCGCGGGACTGATATTGGGGTTGATTCTCTTTCGCACCGTCGTGGGACCGGCCAGTTCCGATACCGGACCGTATTTTTGGATATTCTCCGCCATCGCCGTCGTCGGGGCCGTTCGCGTGATCACGCATCCGCGGCCGGTTTACTCCGCGCTTTATTTCGTGCTGACGGTTTTTGCCAGCGCCGGGCTGTTTATCCTGATGTATGCGGAGTTTTTGGCCGCGGCGCTGGTGCTGATCTACGCCGGGGCCATTCTCATCACTTATGTCTTCGTGATCATGCTGGCGGCTTCAGCGCAAACTGTTGGCGACCGCTCGCCGCTGGCTGGTTTGGCCGAGTGCGACGTGCAGAGCCGGGAACCATTCACGGCCGCGTGCGTCGGTTTTGCCCTCATGGGCGTGCTCCTTTTCGTCATCCTCGACAAGGCGGAGGGACTGGAGCAGTTCAATATTTCGCCCCCGGCCGCTGGTTTATCCGCCGACGAACAGGTTCACGGCTCGACGCAATCGATTGGACAGTATCTGTTTCAGAATCAAATGGTGAACTTCGAGCTGGCAGGGTTGATTTTGGCGGTCAGCATGGTGGGCGCCATCGTCATCGCCCGTCGCCAGGTTGCCGACATCGATCAGAGGTTCGAGCCGAGCATCGAGACGATCTCGGCCAATGCCACGCCGGTCAACGACGATCCGCGGAGCATTCCGGTTTACGGCACGACCAATCCCAAACAAAAATCCTTTCCGCAGACCTGACTTGGCTATGGAACTTCTCGCGCTTCAACATTACCTGGCCGTCGGGGCGATCCTGTTTGTGATCGGCCTGATCGGCTTCATCACCCGCCGGAACATGATCGTCATCTTTCTGTGCACCGAACTGATGTTCCAGGGCGTGGCCATCAACCTGATCGCTTTCAGCCGGTACACAAACAACCTGGCGGGCCAGGCATTTGTGATTTTCATCCTGGTGATCGCGGCTTCGGAGGCGTCGCTGGCGCTGGGGCTGGTGATTTTGCTGTTTAGAACGAAGAACACGCTCGATGCCGATGCGTGGCGCGACTTGAAATGGTGAGGTGATGGACGCGCTGTTTGCGGTCAAATATTCCTACCTGATTCCGCTACTGCCGCTGATCGGCGCGATGATCGCCGGGGCATTGGGGGCAAAGGTGCTGCGCGGCCGATCGCACTGGCCGGTGTGGATCGGCGTGGCGATCAGCGCGGTCATGTCCCTTTCTCTGCTGCTGGCGATGTTGGGATTGTGGCGCGAGGGCAAGCCGCTGAACGGCGTGGTCGATTGGTACACGTGGATCGAGGCCGGGTCCTTCAAAGCCACCGCCGGTTGTTTCTTCGACTCCCTGACCGCCGTGATGCTGTGCGTGGTGACCGGCATCGGGTTTCTCATCATCGTTTATGCCGCCGGCTACATGAAGGGCGAAGAGGGCTATTTCCGTTTTTTCGCCTACATGGGCCTGTTCATCTTCTCCATGACCTGCCTGGTGATGGCGAACAATTTCATCATGCTGTATCTCGGGTGGGAAGGCGTGGGATTGTGTTCGTATCTGCTCATCGGCTACTACTACGAGCGTCCCTCGGCAGTCGCCGCCGCCAAAAAAGCGTTCCTCGTCAACCGCATCGGCGACTTCGGGTTCGGCCTGGGCATCATGCTGATCTTCCTGACGTTCGGCACGATCAGCTATTTCGGCGCGGGCGTCGGAACGCACAGCGGGGTGCTTGAATTGGCCACGCTGCCGCTCGAGCGGCTTCGGCTAATTCCGGGCGTCAATGCGTCATGGGTTCCCACGGCGATGAAATGGGTCCCGTTCCTGCTGATGCTGGGAGCGTTCGGAAAATCGGCGCAGTTTCCGCTGTACGTCTGGCTGCCCGATGCGATGGAAGGCCCGACGCCGGTTTCCGCCCTGATCCATGCCGCCACGATGGTCACCGCCGGCGTTTACATGATCGCCCGGTGCGGCACGCTGTTCGTCTCCAACAGCGCCGCCATGCTGACCATCGCCGCCATCGGCGCTTTCACCGCGCTCCTGGCGGCAACCATCGCACTCCGGCAATTCGATCTGAAGAGAGTCTTCGCGTACAGCACCATCAGCCAGCTTGGATTCATGTTCGTCGGCGTGGGATGTCTCGCCCCGGTCGCCGGCGTGTTTCATCTCGTCACCCACGCATTTTTCAAGGCCCTGCTGTTCCTGAGTTCCGGCGTGGTCATGCACGCCATGTCCGGCGAGTTGGACATGCGCAAAATGTCCGGCCTCAAGCGCATCCTGCCCAAGACGCATGTGTTCATGCTGGTCGGCTGCCTGGCGCTGGCGGGCTTCCCTCTGTTCAGCGGATTCTTCTCCAAGGACGAGATCGTCGCCGCCGCGTTTGGTCGCAGTACGTTTCTCGGGCTGGTCCTGCTCTTCACGGCTTTTTTAACCGCGTATTACACCTTCCGGCTTTATTTCCGGGTGTTCCAGGGTCCGCTGGTGGTTGCGCATCCACCGGCAGAAGCCCATGCGCAAAGTTCACGCGATCACCACGACGAGCACCACAATCATGAGCCGATGGTGATGATGCTTCCGCTGGCGCTATTGACCGTCGGAGCACTCTTGGCCGGCTATTTCAATTTCCCCAGACCGCATCTGGGCAATTTCCTGGGGACCAGCCCGTCGCTTGCGGGTTCTTACGAGATGGCGGTCGCTCACGCTGCCCCGGCCCCGCATCTCGTCGAGGGAATGGGACAACCTGCCGAAGCCGGCGCACACGTGCCGATCGTTTCCGCATTAATGGTCTTCAGCGGATTGATCTCAATCGCCGGCATCTTCGCGGCATATGTCCTGCACCTTAAGGATCGCGCCCGCGGCGAAAAGCTGGCCGAAGACCTCGGCCCGCTCACCCGTCTGCTGGAAGCCAAATACCGGGTCGATGAGATTTACCAGGGGGCGATCGTCAATCCCCTTCGCACGCTCGGCGAATTCTCTTATCGCTTCGACCGATGGATCATCGACACGCTGGTCAACATGGCGGGCTGGATTTGCCAGTTGACCGGCTATTTCCTGAAGTTTTCCACGCAGCGCGGTTATTTGCAGGGCTACGGAGCGGCGATGCTTTTGGGCCTGGCGGTGATATTGCTCATGATCTTCACGCACTGACTGAAATGGAAAGATGAATAGTCCTCTGCTGATCCTTCTGCTGCTCGTTCCCGCCGCCGGCGCTCTTCTCGGCGCGCTCTTGCCCGTCGCCGCCGCCAGGAGTTGGGCGCTGCTCATCAGCCTGGCAACGTTGCTTGTCGCCATCATCATCGCCTGCGCATTTCAATATGGCGGTTCCGGATTCCAATTCACGTTTGATAATGCCCATCTCGCGCTGCCGTTCAACGCGTCTTTTTCCCTGGGGATCGACTCGATTGCCCTCTGGCTGGTCCTGCTGACGGCCCTGCTGATGCCGCTGGCCGTTTGGTCCAGCTTTGAATCCATCCAGGACCGCCCGCGCGAATATTACTCGTGGATGCTGCTGCTCCAGGCGGCGATGCTGGGGGTTTTCGTCGCTCGTGATATCCTGGTCTTTTACATTTTCTTCGAACTCACGCTGATCCCGATGTTTTTCATCATCGGCATTTGGGGCGGTCCCGAGCGCCGGGGCGCGGCCGGAAAATTCTTCCTCTTCACCTTCACCGGCTCGGTCTTCACCCTGGCCGGCGCGATTTATCTGGGCTACCGGGCCGGAACGTTCGACATCGCCCAAATCGTCGATTTTGCGCGCAATTCGCTCAGCGATTCCGAGCGATTCTGGGTGCTGCTGGCGCTGCTGGCCGGGTTCTCCGTCAAGGTCCCCCTCTTTCCCGTGCACACCTGGCTGCCCCTGGCCCACACCGAGGCCCCCACGGCCGGCAGCGTCATCCTCGCCGGCGTTTTGCTGAAGTTGGGCACCTATGGCCTGCTTCGCCTGGCTCTGCCGATTGGAATCCTCGCCGCTCATGCCGTTGCTTTCCCGCACACGATCCACGTGCTGGGCATCTTGTGCGTGATCGGCGTGATCTACGGCGCGCTGGTCGCCTGGGTGCAGACCGACGTCAAAAAACTCGTCGCCTACAGTTCCGTGTCCCACCTGGGATTCTGCGTCCTGGGCATGCTCGCCCTCAACACCTACGGCATCGAAGGCTCCGTGCTCTACATGATCAACCATGGGCTGAGCACCGGCGCGATGTTCCTCGTCGTCGGAATGATCTACGACCGCTATCACACTCGCGACATCCGCGAGCTTTCAGGCCTGGCACGACGCATGCCCATCCTCGCGTTCTTCTTCGTCCTCTTCACGCTCGCCAGCATCGGCCTGCCGGGCCTCAACGGATTCGTCAGCGAGTTTCTGACGATTCTCGGCGCGTTCACTTCGCAATACCTCGGGGTCTGGTTCGGGGGATTTGCCGCGCTCGGCATCATCCTCGGCGCGGTTTACATGCTGCACATGGTCGCCTGCATCATCTTCGGCCCGCTCAAGACGCCGGCTGTCCACGAGCACGGACACATCCCCGGCGACATCGGCGCCCGCGAGATCGCGATCCTCGTCCCGCTCGCACTGGCGGTCGTATGGCTGGGCGTATATCCCTCCGGCGTTCTGCGCTCGATGAACGACGCGGTCACGCGCATCCAGGAGCCGATCCTGAATGCAACGGACTCATCTCAATGGGCGACCGCGATTCCGGGACATGGGCGGAACCCGCGGTGCTACGCACCGCCGCTAACTATGCATGATTTGTCCCTGAATAACGGCTCATCAATTCGCGGCGTTGGGCAGCGGCGCGTGCCCGTCTCTCCGACCGAACTGGCGCTAAATCCATGAAGGACCTTCTCATAGCCATGCTCCCGGAAGTCGTGCTCTGCACGGCCGCCTGCGTGCTGATGCTGATGGGCGTCTCGAACAAAGCCTCGACGCGGCGTGGCGCCCCGGTTCTGGCGATCCTGGCCCTGATCGTCGCGGGGGTTTCCCAATTTTCAGCCATCGCCGGCAGCGCCCCGCGGGTCGATCTGCGCTGGAACACCGTCCACATTTACGAATTCGCACGTTACATCAAGCTGCTTTCTTCGGCGATTGGCGTGCTGCTGGTGCTGCTGGCCTGGCCCAGCGACCGCGAGGCCACCGGCGGCCCGGCGCACCACTTCGGCGCCGAAGCCTGCGAGTTCTTCGGCCTGATGCTTCTGTCCATCGCCGGTATTTTCATCGTCGCCGGAGCCAATGACATCATGCTCCTGTTCCTCGGCATCGAGCTGGCCAGCATTCCCACCTACATCATGGTGAGCATCTCCGCCCCGCGGGCCATCGCCCAGGAAGCGGGCGTCAAATACTTCTTCCTCGGCGCCATGGCCGCGGCCATCATGCTCTTCGGATTCAGCTATCTTTTCGGGACCACCGGAACCACCCGGCTCGACGTGATTGCCGAGCGCATGGACTCCCTAACCCCTATGAATCCCTGGCAAATATTGGCGGTGGTGCTGCTGATCGCGGGCTTCGCGTTCAAGATGGCCGTCGTCCCGCTCCATTTTTACGCCGGCGATGTCTATCAGGGCGCGGCCACGCCCGTCACCGCGCTGCTCAGCTTCGTGCCCAAAATCACCGGATTCGTCGCACTGCTGAAAGTCCTCTTCGCCGTCACCGGCGGCACCTGGCACATCGCCCCGCAGATCGTCAAGCTGTTATGGGTATTGGCCGCCCTCACCATGACCGTCGGCAACGTCCTCGGGCTCGTCCAGGTCAACATCAAGCGCATCTTCGCCTACAGCTCGATCGCACACAGCGGCTACATGCTCGTCGGGGTCACCGCTCTGGTCAGCACGGCGGATTATGAGATCCAATCCACGGCCCTACAGGGAATCCTGTTCTATCTCACGGCCTACGGACTGATGAACGTCGCCGCGTTCGGCGTTCTGATCCTGCTGCCCAGCCGGCTCCATCAGCCCGCCACCAGCGCCGAAACCTTTGACGACATCGCCGGGGCCGGACGCGAGCACACGCTTTTGGGGTTGGCCATGGCGGTGAGTTGCTTCAGCCTCATCGGCCTGCCCCTGACTGTGGGATTCTTCGGCAAATTCTTCCTGATTCTGCCGGCCTGGAAGGCGGATTTGACGTGGCTCGTGGTCATTCTGGTGGTGAATGCGGCGGTCAGCGCCGGATATTACCTGCGCATCGTCAGCGCGATATTCCTGGCCTCGGAAACGCCCGGTCCCCGATTTCGCCAGCAGCCGGCTGTGAACAAGCCGATCCATCATCCCCTGCCCGTTCTGGTTGCCGTGGGGATTTCGATGGTCGCCGTCCTTTGGTTCGGCACGGTGTGGCCCGCCACTTCGCGACTGGTCACGCGCACCGCCACGGCGGCTCATCTGGAACCGGCCATCAACCCGGCCGTCGCCCAGCGATAACATTCGGCGCACAGCGCCCAAATATTTCTATTAGGCGTGTACCGTCTCCTGCAACACGAGCGACGTGCTGGCGGCAAATCCAACGGCGCCGTTGTAGACGGCGGTGAGATTGTGCGTGCCGAGGGTCAGTGAATTGGTGAATCCAATGGCCTGCTGAGTGGTGGGATCGATGGCCACGGTGCCGATGAGGGTTGAGCCATCGAAAAAGGTGACGGTTCCGGTGGGTGAAGCGCCGGCGGAGGTGACGGTGGCGGTCAGGGCGATGGTTTGGCCCAGCTTGATGGGGTTAGCCGATGCGACCAGCGTGGTTTTGGTGGTGACGGCGACGGGATCGACCGTCTGGCTCAAGACGGCGGAGGTGCTGGAGACAAAACCGGGAGCCCCGCCATAAACGGCGGTGAGGCTGTGCGTGCCGACGGAGAGGGATCGGGTGAAGCCGATGGCCTGATTGGTCAGGGAGTTGATGGCGGCGGTTCCAATGAGGGTTGAGCCGTCGAAGAAGGTGACGCTGCCGGTGGGAACGCCGCCGGCGGGAGCGGTGACGGTCGCGGTCAAGGCCAGGACCTGTCCGGCCTCGATGGGGTTGGCCGATGAGGCCAGCGTGGTGACGGTGAGGGTTCCGGCGGGGTTGATCGTCTCAGAGAGTACCGAGGAGGTGCTGGCGGCGAAGCCGCTGGAGCCGATGTAGCTGGCGGTGATGCTGTGAAGGCCGACCGATAGCGAAGAGGTGGAAAAGGTGGCCTGATTGGTGAAGAAGTTGATGGCCGAAGTGCCAATGACGCTGGAGCCGTCGAAGAAGGTGACGTTTCCCGCGGGGGACCCGCTGGCGGCGGTGACCTGGGCGCTAAACGTGACGAGATTTCCCACGATCGCCGGGTTTGAAGATGACGTCACCGTCGTGGTCGTACTCACCGCCGCGGCGTTGGCGATTTCCACAACCGGGCCGGTCTCGGCGGTGAAGTGAATGGTCGCCGAGCCGTACGTGTAGCTGCTGCTTAGCAGCACGCGACTTTCCAGGGGCTCGATGGGGAGCCGCGGATGTCTTTCGACTCCGGTTCGAGCGCGGAGGCTGGACTGACTGCGACCCCGGGAATTGAAGCTTGTCCGAGGCGAAAACATACGGCGAATCCTTCCCAGTTCGTTGGCGAGGCCAAGCCATTCCATGCGGCCAAGGCCATCTGGTCCCAAGGCGGTCGCCCCTATGGTACTGACTTGCCGAGATTGATAACAAGAGTTTTCTGGTTGCGGCTTCGCGACGGTTTTGGGGCAATTCGCCGGCGAAGGCGGCCGGATCGCATTAAGCGACCGCCATTACAAAAAGTCGCATAATCCAGTTCCTTCCCCGCTAATTGAGGCAATTTCCGCGTTATCGGACCACCGTCCCCCGAAAAAAAGTAGTCCTGCAAACCCTCCCTAACCGAAGGATGTAACGAGCGATCACCCCGGATCGCTCCGGAGGATCGCGCCAGGGACGGCGGCTTATTGCGTTTGCCGGGTTGAAGCGATTGCGGCGGTTTTTGTCCCTCCAAGGAAAGGAGCCCATCATGTTTGCGTCCAGACGCCGGGTGTGTCCGGCTCTCGTTGTGCTAGCCATCGGATTGGGAGCCGGCGCGGCTCGCGCCGACGATGCATCCACTCAGCAGATGCAGCAGAAAATCGATCAGCTTGAGAGCAAGGTCGAGGCGCTCGAAGCGCAACAGAATCAAACGCAGGCGCAGTCCACCTCCGATGGCGCGGCGACGATGAGCAAAATCCAATCCGACGCCAATAGCCAAAGCCAACTATTGTCGCCCGGCACCGTCGGCAGCGGCTACGATCCGGCCACGGGATTCCACATTTCCAGCGATGACGGGAATTTCTACCTTCATCCCTGGGTCCTGTCTCAATTCCGCGGCGCCATCAACGACCGTCAATCCATTCAGCCGGCGGCAAATAACCACCCCAACGGCGGCGCGGCCGTTCCCGGCTCCGGAAGCAAGGAAACCGACGGCTTCGAAATCCATCACCTGATGCTGGGCGCCAACGGCCACGTCATGAATCTCCAGTATTACCTCATGATCGACACCCCGTCGACCGGGGGCGGCGAAACGCTTCAGGACGCTTACTGCACCTATCGCTTTGGCGATACTTCCCCGATCAGACTAAAGGCCGGACAGTTCGTCGATCCGGTCTGGCACGAAAGCAATGTCGATGACGGCCACCTGCTGGCGGTCGATCGCTCCCTCGTGGGCGTGCTGCTGGGCGGCAACACCGGGCTGAACAACGGCGCTGAGCGCGTTCAGGGCATCGGCCTCAAATACGACAGCGATTTCATCCGCGGCGAATTCGACCTCACCGACGGCTACAACACCGCCAACACGCCATTCTTCAATACGCCCGCGGGCGCCAATCTTCCGGCGACGGACTTCGGCTGGTCCGGGCGCGTGGAAGTGAAAGTCCTGGGCGATGAGACCGCGTGGGACGGATATAATTCCCTCTCCGCGGAAGGCGACAAGACCGACTCGATCATCGCCGGCGGTGGTTTCGAGTGGACCGAAGCCGCCAACTTCGACAATATCTTCCTCACCATCGATGGCCAGTACACCAGCCCAACGGGCCTGAACCTTTACGCGGCCCTGCTGGAAAACTACGCCGCCTTCTCTGACAACGGCCAGCCGCCCCAATCCGCCTTGAACCAGGCCATTTCCGGGACTTATCCCAACTTCGGCTTCATCGCTCAGGGTGGGTACAAGTTCACTCCAGAGATCGAGGGGTTCGCCCGCTACGACCTGGCGATTCTCAACAGCCGCTTTGCCGATGTTGCCGCCTTCGGCAACAAGAATCCGGGTCCCGGCAGCAAGGCGACGGCAAACAATCACGAATTCACCGTCGGCGTGAATTACTACCTGTACGGATACCGTGCCAAAGTCACCGGCGACCTGTCCTTCCTGCCCAACGGCTCGGCGGTGGATGCTCCGGGTCTGGGGATTCTGGCCAACCAGGGTCACTCCGAATGGGTCGGGCGCGTTCAGTTCCAGTTGGCGATTTAAGCCCGGCCGGCGAAGGGCACTCGCGAATGACTGTGAATCGCAGGCTGAGCCATTGGACTCAGCCTGCGGCTTTTTGGGGAGGACCGATGCGTTGGGCGTTTGCAACTGCCGCCGCTTTGCTCAGTCTGGCCTGGCTGGCGCGGGTCTGCCCCGCCGCGACCCCGCCGGCGGCAACGCAACCCGCCAGCACGCAGGCGATGCAGAAAAAAATTCAGGACCTGCAAGCCAGGATCGACGCGCTCGAAAGCCATCCCGCCAAGCCCCGATGCGATCCAGCCGACGTGATGGGCGCAATCGTCGATGACGCCGACCGGCGAAGTCAGCTTCTTTCCACGAGCCCCGCGCCGATGGGTTACGACCCCAATGTCGGCTTCATCATCCAAAGCGATGACGGCGCTTTTTCACTGCATCCCAGTCTGCTGTTGCAGGCTCGCTATTCCGCGGAAGATCGAAATCGCATCCTTCCCGGCCACGGCGGAATCACCGGCAAGCAAGGCGATGACACCAAAAATGGTTTTGAGATCACGCGGCTTCGGCTTTCGGTCGACGGCAACGCGCTGACGCCGCTGCTGAATTACTACGTCCTGGTCGCCGACGACGCCGAGATGAGCCAGGCCAAGCTCCTCGACGCCTACGTGATGTATCGCGTCAGCGCGCAATCTCCCCTGGCGGTCAAACTCGGGCAGTTCAAGGACCCGCTCTGGCATGAGCGGAACCTTTTGCCCAGCCGCCTGATGGCCGTCGATCGATCACTGGTGGATTCCCTGATCGGCGGGGGACAAACCAATCGGGTTCAAGGCGGGGCGATGATCTATGACCAGGACCGCCTTCGCGGCGAGATCGGCGTGGACGATGGATACAACGGCGGGAACGACTCGGCGTATGGGGCCGCCGGCTCGGGAGCCGTCGTGGGCGCCGGGGCGGGACTGGCGCCCACGGATTGGGGCGCATTCGGTCGCGGCGAATACCTGGCCATCGGCGAGCGCGCTCCGGAAATCAACTCGTTCTACGAATACGATCAGTTCTCGGCCCGCGGCGACAAACAGAACATCCTCGTCCTCGGCGGGGGGTTCGATTATTCCGAATCCGGCGCCAACAAAATCCTCTTCCACACCGTCGATGCACAGTTCAACACGACCAGCGGCTGGGCCTTCTACGGCGCATACCTCGGGGCCTACCGAAACCTGTACACCAATCGCGGCGTCAGCCCCGGCAGCTATTACGATTCCGGGTTGCTCCTCCAGGCCGCCTATCTGGTCACAACCCGCTTCGAGCCGTTCATCCGATGGGACTACACCCATCTCGACGGCAGGGCAGAGCCGGGCATCATTCAGGACAACATCGATGAAATCAGCATCGGGGCCAACTATTATCTCTACGGCCAGACGGCGAAAATCACGATCGACGGTTCCTGGCTCCCTAATGGTTCTCCCACCGACGTGAACTATTTGGATATCCTTCAGAACAACTCGCACAACGAGTTCCTTCTCCGCGCCCAGTTCCAATTGGCGATCTGAAGATATGCATCCGGCCCCTTGCATCGTTATCATTGCTGCGACATGCACCTGGGGCCGCTCAACTTATCTTTGGGCAAGCATCGCCGGCGAAAGCTCCTCGCGGCCCTCGCCGCGGTCATCCTCGTTCTGCTGATCGCAATCCGTTTTTCCGTCGCTCCGCTTCTCAAGCATGAGCTGATGTCCAGCATCGAGAAGCGGCTCTACGCACATCTGATCATCGGCGATCTGTCCTACCATCCGCCTTACGGCGTCGTCGCCCGCAATTGCCAGCTCGTCGCCATCAATTCTTCCGGACAGGCCGACCTGCTGGACGTTGAGGAACTCAGCCTGAGGCTTGCGCAATTGCCGCTGCCGGGCGAGCCGCTGGTGGTGGAAGACCTCACCATCCGCGGGCCATCGGCGCATTTGGTCCGAACCCCCGAAGGCTTCGCCGGAGAAAGCGGCCTGCTCCGCCCGGATACCAGCGGCAAGCACCAGCCCAACAACCGGAAATTCTCCGATCTGCTTCGCTTGCGTCATCTGGCCATCGAGGACGGGCAGGTGGTGTATGAAGATCGCCGCCGCGGCAACGCGCCGCCGACCATCTGGAGCCGCTTGAGCTTCCACATCGACACCTCGCCTCAAGGGCCGGCCGATTACGGTTTCAACATCGACGCCAATAATCTTTCCGCCGCCCAATTCCAGGCCAAAGGCTCGTTCAACGTGGACGATCTGACGGCAACGATCGATCACTTCGCGGTCAAAGCCCAGGCCGGCGAAGAAGGAATGGACCAGCTCCCGCCGAAATATCAGGAAATTCTTCGCCGCTATCGCGTGGGCGGCACCCTCGTTCTGGAGGGGGCCGCACAAGGCGATGTCCATCATCCCCAGGCCAATTCATTTTCCTCGACGTTGTCGTTGCAGAACGGCGCCGCGTTTTCGCCGGAGATGCAGCTCAAGCTCGGGGACCTGCATTTCAAGATTCTGTCGGCGGCCGATGCTAAGGGGGCGTCGCTGATCATCAGCGATTTTGTCGCCCGCAGCGGGAACGGAATTTTCGCCCTCAAGCCGGGCGCCCGCTTCGACATCGATGCCAGACGTTGGACCTGGTCCCTCCAGAACATCGATGCCACGCTGAGCCGGGCCATCGATTTGCCGGCCACCGGCGGCCTCGATGTCTCCGGTTCGGCTGAATTCACCGCGGCGATGAATGGACCCGTCTCCCCGGACGCCGACTTGAAGGATGCCTCCGGAGGCGGCCAACTGGTATTCAACAATCTCTCGGTTCAGCCGCCGACTTTTCCCCTGCCCGTTTCCAATATCAGCGGTCCGCCCATCCGCCTGGCCAGGGGAATGCTCATCCTGCGGGATTTGCAGGCGCATTATGGAAGGGACCGATTCCAGCTCAGCTCCGCGCGTGTGGCGCTGGGCCAATTGAAGCACGGCGTGGTCCGCTGCTCGGATTTGAACGGCGTGCTGTCCTTCCATCCTCCCAATGCAGACTACCCGCCGCCGCTGGACGTCGCTTTCAGAAAAGCACAGCCGGGGGGTGAATTCTATTTTACCGGCCATGGGGCCTTCGACCGCGCCCGCCGTAAGCCGCTGGATTATGATCTGCTTCTTTCATGCGACAACACGACGGTGGCGGTGCTGAATCCCCGCTTCAATGTCTTTCAAATCAAGTTCGACGCCGAGGCCACGCAGGACTTGGTTCAGGTCCCCAATTTCCAATGCCGCACGCTCGACGGCAGGCTGCGGCTCGAGCGAGGCAGATTCGCGATGGCCGTCCCCAACGCGTTTTCCGCTAACGTCTTCATCGACCGCATCAGCGTCCCGAAGGTCGTTGCCCTTGCCGTCCATCCCAAATCCGGAGGAGTCAATTTGCAGGGATTGGCCGATGTCCACAGCTCCATCTCGGGCAAGGCGCATGGAGGCGCGCAAGCGGTCGTCGATTCACTTCAGGCCGAGGGACAGTTCGAGTTGTATGGGGGCGATCTGTGGGACATTCCCGCGCTCAAGAAGATCACCAGCAGCAGCCACCTCGCCAAAGATGCCCTGTCGATCGGGCAGGCAGCGGCGCTCTTCCGGGTCCGCAATAGAATCATCGAATTGCAGAACGCGGTGGTCAGCGCCCCGGCCGCGGGCGTGCAGGGATATGGCACGATTGGATTCGACGGCAATCTGAATATCTACGCGATCGTCGTGCTACTGTCCGACTGGCGGCAGAAGTTAAAGGGCACCAGCATGGACTTCCTCGCCGACACCCTCGGTACAGTTCAGCAAACCCTCAACGAGGCCACCGAGCACCTGTTGTATCAGTATCACGTGTATGGCCCGGCAAGCGATCCAGAGACAAAGGCCGAAGGCATTCCCGATTTGCAAAAGAATTCCGCGCAGGACGTGACGACAATGCTGCGGCACACGGACGCCGACCGTCCGATCACCCTATTAAACGCAAACGGCGCAGCACAATAAGAGCAATGGTTGAGCCGCGTGCCGGAAGGGCCGCGGGAAGCGTCGGCTACGCGTCCACCTTGGCGCGTTGTTGCTGCTCCATCCGTCTCAATACCCCGAGGAGCCCGTGCATATGAAGCGGCTTGAGAAAAACATGGACCTGTGACGGAGCCACCCTTCGCCGCCATTCGCGAAGCTGGGTATCGATTGAATCGGTGAAGACGGCCACCTGGTCCGGACGTTTCGATTCCGGCAACTCACAAAGCGATTCGAACAATTCACGATTGGCGCTTTGGGTGATATCCACTACCAGCAAATCCGTGTGATCGGAGTTGATCAGCTCCAGCGCATGTTCAGGGGAAGCCGCACGCGCAACATCGTGCCCTAATTCCCCCAACAGCCGCCGCGTTGGGGTATCCTGCCGATACGCATCGGAAGACGGAAGAATCACCGCTCGAAAAGCAGATCGTAGTTGAGCAGTCATAATTAGACCTTCCTGGAACTGATTTATTCGAGTGTATCCGCCGTTAGACCAACGAACAAACGTTTGGACAAAACTAACCTAATCTTAATGTGAGCAATAACAGAATAATGGAATAAGTATTTTAAATCAATGGTTTTACATTCAAATCACTATAACTCCATATGTGAACACATTTGATTTTAACTGTCCATATCAAACGCCCGCCTGCCCCCCAATCTGCTCCTCGGCGACGCGGAGCACGGCCTCAACCTCCAGCCACGTCATGCAACTGCAATGTGAACAGGTTCGCGAATAACACGGCATGCAGGGCAACTTCAGCCGAACCACGCTGTCCGCCCGTCCAAACGGCCCAGTGCGGGTCGGATCGGTCGGCCCATACGGCGTCACCAGCGGTATCCCCAGCGCGGCCGCCACGTGCATGGGTCCGGTGTCATTCCCCACCACCAGCCTGGCCCGCTCCAAGAGCGCCACGATCTGCCGCAGATTCGTTTTCCCCGTCAAATCGAACTTGGCGGGAATCCGGCCTGTCAGCTTGGCATCCTCGGCGGCGCCCGCGGCGACGCTTTCCAAGCCAAAGCGCTGTTTCAGCGGAAGAACCAACTCCGCGAACCGCTCCACCGGCCATTGCTTGGTTGCCCAATTCGTGCCCGGCAAGAGCACGGCGAAATCCGTTCCCACGGGAATCATTTGCTCGATGTGCCGCCGGTCGTCTTCGTCCACCGCAAAGCAAAACTCCACCGGGCCGTCGGCGCACCCCAGCGCCGCGGTGATCTTCAGGTATCGCTCCACGGCATGGTCATTTTTCCACGAGCAATTCACCAAGTCCGTATAAAACAGCGGCGCAAATTCGCGGGCGTTGGAGAATCCCACCCGTCGCGGCGCCCCGCTCGCCGCCGATACCCACGCGCTGCGGAACAGTCCCTGAAGATCGATGACCAGGTCAAAGTTCCGCCTGCGCAATTGGAGGATAAATCCCCCAAGGTCCCAAAGCGCTGCGGGGTTATGCCAGCCGTGGCCAAACCGGCCACGCTCGAAAAGGATCGCCTCATCCAAGAGCGGATGTCCCCGCACCAGCTCCGCGAAAGGCGGCGTCACCAGCCAACTCAATTGGGCCTCCGGCCAGCGCCGCCGCAATCTTGCCAAGACCGGCAGCGCGTGCACGATGTCCCCGATGGCGCTGGGCTTGATGATCAGCACGCGCCGCGGCGAAAACGATGGATCGTTCAGCGAAATCATTTTTCCGCTTCCTGGCGAATCTCCGTCCTGGAAAACGGCGCGTATCCCTGACACAGCGCCAGCGAGTCCTCCACGGTATATTGCGGATGATCGCGCATGCTGCGGAGCAGCCGCGAAATTCCCAGCGCCGTCCACGGCCGGAAACGAATCCCGTCCACGTCCACGAGCACCGGCTGAGAGCCGGTCTTCTCATCTTCCCGCACGATCCAGTTGCTGGCCTTGGCGTCGAAATGCCCCAGCCCAAGCTGATCGATCCCGCGCAGGACCCCGCCGGTGCGGCGCATCAGCCTATCGCGATCATCGGCGGACATGGCGTCCAAATCCGCCGCCGCCAGCGTCGAACCCGCCACCCGCTCAAAAACAATGACACTGTCCGTGATATAACCAAGGGTTCGTTTTTGCATCACGAGCAGCGGCCAGGCCGTCGGGATGTCCCGCGCCGTCAGCGCCCAGGCCTTGTGCCATGCCCGCCAAGCCCGGCTCCCCCGGCCGATCTCGTTCAGATAACGATACCAATGCCGCTTAAACGGGCGCTTGGCGACGATCTGGATGCGCCTCCCCCCGAGCGTCACCTCCCCCGCCAGCACGTCGCCGCTGGCCCCGCGCTTGATGACGGTCAGCTCATCGGCTTCAATCTGCCGCCAAAGCTCGGGCCAGGCCGCTCGCCAATCTTCCGCGCCCACACGAAGATCGCTGGCCGGCGCCCAGCGGCGCGGATATTTGTACTGCTTGAAAAAATGCCCGCGCCAGGCCCCGAACTTCAGCAAACCGAAATAGTCGTTTTCCCCTCGGGTGCGGGCGATGAATTTGCGCCACTGTCGCCGGCTCACCGGATTGTGCCGCGGCATTCGCCCGCCCGGCCCCAGTTCGTTCCACCCGCGCTGGCGCTCCGTTCGGCTCGCCACTCCGCGCACGCTGTGCGCCAGCTTCATCATGTGATTCAGCTTCAATCCGCCAAACCGTATCGCGTAGCCATCCAGCAGATAAATTTCCCCGTCGCGCAGCAGCATATTTCCCAGGTGAAGATCATCATGCCCCAGGCGGGCCTTTCCGAGGCGGTGCAGCAGCCGCAAAACCTTCTGCACCAGGCGATAGCGGTCGGGAATTTCTTCCCCCCTCATGTTGAACTCGGTGAAGTAGCGGTCCAGGGCAACCGCCGGCTCGATGGCTTCCAGAATCACCGCATCGCCGATTTTTCCGCCGAGTCTGAACCCCACCAATTCCGCGACCGCCCGCGGCGCCGAAACGCCGGCTCGCTGGAGCGCCTGAAGTCGAAAAAATTCCCGGCGCGCCGGGCTCCCCCGAAACAAACGTTTCAGCCCCATTCCCCGCCTGGGATAGAACTTCAGATAATATCCGCGTCCCTCGAAGGCGAATCGCCACACCTGGCGATAGCCGCGGTCTTTAACCAGCGTGCCATTTCCCGGCAAATCCCGCAAAAATTTTTCCAGCGCCTGGGGCGACACGTTGCGGAATTTATAAGCCTGCGGCGCGCATTTGTCTCGCCTCAGGACTCCAGCGTCCGCGGCCCATCGGTGATCTGCAAGCCCTCGGCGATCTGGGGCAGAATCCCGCGCCGCACGTAAACCGGCCTGATGAATTTGCGAATCCCCGGCAGGACGATCCAGAACCGCGCCGACGCCGCGAGGCAAACCGCGGACATGATGAGCAGCGTCCGCCGCGCCGCTTGCAGCGGATCGTGCGCGATGTGCGAGGCCATCGCTCCGGCGATGAGCACGCCAAACGGGGTCATTCCCATGAACGACATCGCGAAGAAGCTCATCACGCGGCCGCGTTTGTCGTCGTCCACGAGCGTTTGCAGGATGGTGTTGGAGGCGGCGAAATTGGTGATCATTCCCCAGCCAGCGAGGGGAACGATCGCCAGCGAGATCGCCAGCCGGTTGGAAAACGCGAACGCCGCGAGCGCCAGGGCGTAGGTCATGGAGGACATCGCGATCAATCGCCCGAGGCCCAGGACCGATTTGCGCGAAGCCAGGCGAATCGCGCCGACGAGCGCACCCAATCCCGAGGCCGCGCTGAGGAATCCATAAACCAGGTCGCCGCGGCCGGCTCCGCCGAAGTGAATGCCAAACAGCGGCATGAGCACCATAATGGCGGGAATGCCCGAGAGGCTGAATAGGGCCATCAGCAGGAGCAATTCACGAGCGGGCGGAAACCCCACCACGTAACGCAGCCCGTCGTAAAATTCGTGGAAGATGGACTTGGGGTGGCGCGGGGCCCGGGGCTGGATTCGCATCGCGATCAGCGCCGCGATGACGGCCAGGTAACTGAAGCCGTCGAGGAGAAAGCACCAACCCATACCGACCCAGTGGATGAGCAGGCCCGCCGCCGCGGGGCCGATCAGGCGAGCGCTGTGCACCATGGTGGAATTCAGGGCGATGGCGTTGGCGAGGTCCTGGCGGTCGGTCACCATCTCGACGAGAAACGCCTGCCGGCCCGGTATGTCGAATGCATTGATCAGGCCTTGAAACAGCGCCAAGCCGACGGCCAGCGGGAGATCGATGCGATGCGTCAGGGCGAGCCAGGCCAGGGCGAACGATTGAAGCATCGAAAGAGTCTGCGTCGTCACCAGCAGCTTTTGACGGTTGATGCGATCGACCCACACGCCCGCGACGGGACCGAGAATGAACAGGGGGATCTGCGAGGCGAAGAGGACCAGGCTGATGAACATCGCCTTGCGGTGGGGGTCGGTGGTGAGGGTGCTGGCGAGCCAGCCCATCGCCGTGTTGGTGAGGAACGTGCCGATGACGGAGATGAGCTGTCCCCCGAAAAAGAGACGGTAATTACGATGCCGCAGCGCCCGAAAAACCTGCCAGCCGTTGCTATCACCGTCCATTGGATAAATATTCTCAATTGTCCCGGCGTGTAAACACGCCGGGCTTTTGTTCCCCAAAATCAACTCGGCACTCAATGCGGACGCACCAGATACTCCGTCACATACGCGTAGATCAGCGAAAAAATGCCGACGATCACGCTCGCCCACAGCGTGATCTTCAGGATTTTGATGCGGTTGGCGATCTCCTTGTCGCGCCACTCGGCCAAGCGCCGGTCGATTTCGTCCAGCTTCCGGTCGATCCTCGCTTCGATCTCGTCGAGCTTCTGGTTGAGATACTGGTCGGCGCTTTTCTTGATCCGGTTGCTGATTCCCCCGAAAAGCCCGGATTCCTCGATCTCGTCCTTGATGGAAGTCGGCTTGGCCGATCCGACGGTCCCCGGATTCCCATCGCCGGAGTTGGGGTCCGGGAGGAATTTGTAATCCGACGGCGATTCGCTTTCGCCGACGATGGACGCCACCATCGCCCCCAATATCGCCCGCCGCTTGCGATTGAGCCGGCTGAAAACCCCCTCCTGGCGTTTGAGCCTGCGGACAATCAGCGGAGCCGGATCCTCCTCCGTCGCTTCCACGCCCCTGAGCCGCGCCAAAGCCACCAGCCCCCGATGCGATATCCCGCCGAATCTCATCGAGCGGATTCGCGCGATTTCCTGGGCGATCTGTTCGTTGCTGGCGCTAACGGTCACGGGCCGGCGGCCCCAGCGCACCACATCGAGCATGGCCTGCCGGTCCATCCCCGCGATCAGTTGCCGCCGGTCGTGAACGGCGCTGACCAAGATCTGCTGGGTCTTGAATCGCGTGGCATCCAACCCCAGGCTCTCGGCCAGATTTTCCAGTTCATCCTTCGGCAATTCCGAAATCTGGCGCGTGGGGGCCTGTCCCACGGCGGTTTGCCCCACGGCGGCTTGCGGTGAGGAGACCACGATCTCCCGCCCCGCGGCGGCGCTGTCATCGGGTTGTGCTAACTCTTCGGCCATCGGAATGAGAATAAGGATCGATCCGCGCCACAAGCTGGTGCGCGCGGAGCAGCAAAACCATAACCACCATCAGCAAAATGCAAATCAGCGTGTCGCCGCCGAACGCCTTGATCCGAAGCCGCAACCCCTGAAGCATGATATATCGCCGCATCAGGGAGTAATACCGGCCCTGACCGCTGAGATAAACGTACCAGCCGTACAAGGATTGCAGCGTGACGACGGTGGCGTAAATCGAGACTACCGTCCCCAGCACGTATCGGAAGAAATCAAAGAAATCGACGTGCATGGCTGGTATAAACGCTTAATCGCCGGCGTCGTCCGTCTCGATGACTTTTCCGCCGAACAGGGCGGTCCCGATTCTGACCATCGTGGCCCCCTCGGCGATGGCCGCCTCGAAATCATGGCTCATCCCCATGCTCAGGTGCCGCAGGGACGCGCCGCCGATCTTGTGCCACTTCAATTCCTCGAAAATCTCCCGCGCCCGCGCAAAGACGTGGCGAATCTTCTCCTGGGGCGCCTCCAGCGGGGCCATCGTCATCAAACCGGCCATCTGCAAGCCCGGCATGGAGTCGATCTGCTCGGCCAGATGGACGGCCGCACCCACCGCCACGCCGAATTTGGTCGCCTCCTCCGACGCGTTGACCTGAAGCAAAACCGGAACCCGCCGGCCGATCTTGGTCGCCAGCACATCCAGTTCCTCCGCCAGGCGCAGGCTGTCCACGCTATGAACCATGTGAAGGACGGGCAGGGCGGCCTTGGCCTTGTTTCGCTGCAAGTGCCCGATCATGTGCCAGCGGAGTCGCTGCGGAGCGGTCCCGTCACCACGGATCGCGCGCCGTTGAAAAAATTCATTGAGTTGTGCCGCCCGTTGGGTCAGAACCTGAACCCGGCTTTCCCCCAGATCAGCCACGCCAAGCTGGAGGATTTCCCGAATCTGCTCCGGCGAGGCGGTCTTGGTCACCGCGATCACGGTGATCTCCCGCGGATCGCGCTTCGCCTTCACCGCCGCCGAAGCGATCCGCTCCTTCAGTTCATCCAGTTTCTCCGCCAGCGGCGATCGCTTGGCCACGGGTGAGGCTCCTTCCAGAGGAATCATACCGCCGCAGATGATAAAGAGCGACGCCGCAAACGAATATGGGCTAGTCTGGCGTTCTATCCTTCAGGTGTGTCAAGCAGGGACTGGAGCCTCGACGCCAATTCAGGCGCGAAACGCGCCGGCCATGTCGCATCCACAAGGGCCACGTCGATCAGATCGCGGATATGAACCTTGTCCTTGTCACGAAAGGCCGTCAGCTTGATGCGCACCAGAGCCTCAAGCGACAGCACGCGAAATCGCTCGGCCGCCTCGGACTCGCTTACGTCGGGATTCGACGCCGGCTCGTGCGGGCGCACTTTCTCGTTGGCAAAGACGATATGGACGGCATCCCTCAATTTGGCCCCGGGCGCGTCCAGAAAAACTTCCATTCCCGCCGAATGGCGGTGAACGAAGCCCGCTTGCTCCATCGCCCGCTTGGCCGCTTCAAGATCGCGTCGGCGCAGAAGAATATCCACGTCCTGCGTATTGCGCACCGCCGATTCATCCACGCGCGAAACCCACAGCGCCACGGCGTTGCCGCCGGCAACCGCGTAGGGAATCTTCGCTCCTTCCAACGCCTCCGCCGCACGCAGAAGCCGCTGGCGAACTTTCTCCACGGCGTTCACCATTCGCTCCAAGGAAAATGGGCCAGGTACGACGGTCATGATCGCAACGTATCATCTTACCCGCCCAGCGACTGGCGATACCACTGCATCGTCGCATCCAGGCCGGTCGCGAAATCAACGATCGGCTCGTATTCCAGCATGCGCCGCGCCACAGTCACATCAGCCTGCGAATGCAACACATCCCCGGCGCGCTGGGGCAGATAAATCGGCGTGAGGTCCGCCCGTGTCAGCCACTGGGCCATTCGGCCGGCCAGTTCATTGACCGTGATCCGCACCGCGCAAGCGATATTGATGATCGCGCCGTCGAGCCTCTGCGATTGCATGGCGGCCAGAAGATTGGCGTGCACGGCGTTGTCCACATAGGTGAAATCTCGGGATTGCTCGCCGTCGCCAAAAATGGTCGGCCGCTTGCCCGCCAGCATCGCCTTGGCGAACGCCGCGATCACCGCCGCATAGGCGCTGTCGGCCCTCTGCCGCGGTCCGAAAATATTGAAATAGCGAAGGCTCACCGTATCGAGGTCCATCCCCGCGCTGTACGCCGCCGCCATCGCCTCGCCCGCCACCTTCGTCGCCGCATACGGACTCCGCGGCGCCGTCGGCATCGATTCAATCTTCGGCAAAGTTGGGCTGTCGCCGTAGGCGCTGCTGCTGGCCGCGAACATCACCCGCCGTACCTTCGCCCTCCGCGCCGCCTCCAACACATTCAATGTTCCGGTCGAATTCACCAGTTGATAGCGAGCCGGTTGTTCCATGCTTTGCGGCACCGATCCCATAGCCGCCTGATGAAACACCAGCTCCCGCCCCTCCGTGCATTTCTGCAAGAGCAAAACTTCCAGAATCGATCCGAGAACGAACTCGACATTTCCTGGCAGCGATTTCGGATCGCTCCCCGCGGAAAGATCATCCAGCACGGTTATCTTCGCCCCAAGTTCGTCCAGCGCCGTGGCCAGATGCGATCCGATAAACCCAGCCCCGCCCGTGATCAGGACAGGGCGGCCCTCGAACGCCGAGCCATGCAGACGCCGCCAATCGGTAATTCGTGCCATTGAAGTGGATCGAAGTATAGATGGAACGGTTGCGGCAGGGTAGTGGATCAGTTTGAATGGTTGGCGTTTAATTATTGCATGAACGATTCCCCCACAGCGCTGCCCCGTGCCGTCCTCTTCGACATGGACGGGACCCTGACCGAGCCGATGCTGGATTTCCCGCGCATCAAGGCGGAGATGGGGATCGGACCGGGCCCGATCCTCGAGTCGCTTGCCCAACTGGACGAATCCCGCCGCCCGCTGGCCGAGGCGGTCCTCCTTCGACACGAAAAGACCGCCGCCGAGCAGTCCCGCTTGAACGATGGCTGCCACGACCTGTTGGCCTGGCTAAGATCCCGGAAGATTGCCATGGCCCTGATCACACGAAACAGCCGGATCAGCGCGGCCACCGTCACCGCCCGCCACGCCTTGAACTTCGGCGCACTGATCACGCGCGAGGACGGGCCATTCAAGCCCAATCCATTTTCCCTCGCCCTGGCCTGCCGGCGCCTGGGGGTCAGCCACGAGGAAGCCTGGATGGTGGGGGATGGCCAATATGATGTGGAAGCGGCCCTCGCAGCGCAAATCCGCGCCGTGTGGATCAGTCATGGCAAGCCCCGGCAGTTTTCCGCCCAGCCCTGGCTCACCGTGGCCAGTCTGGCGGAACTCGCCGAACTGCTGCAAGCGCGGAGATTCTGACCAGGAGCAACATGCCAAGATGGACGATCGGATTCGGTTTGACGGTGCAATTGATCGCCGCCGCAACGCTGGCCACATCAGCCATCCCCGCGACCCAGCCTGCGGCACTGTCCACCCAATCCACGGCCGACGAGGTCCTCGACGCCCTGGATGCGCGCGGGAGGAGCCTCCAGGATTTCTCCGCTTCCGTCAACTTGACCGACAGCGACAATAGCACCGGCGATTCCACGATCAATATCGGCCAGGTTGTATTACAGCGCAAAGCCGAGGACGACGCCCGAATCCGCGTGGCCTTCACCCAAAAGCAACTGGGCAACAAAATTTTCAAGGTCGATCACGAGTACACGTTGGATAACGGCCTGCTCATCGAACGCGATTACCAGGCCAAACACGAAACGCGCCAGCAAATCCTCAAGCCGGGCCAAAAGCTGGATCTCTTCAAACTCGGAGAAGGCCCATTCCCGTTGCCGCTTGGCCAGAAGAGACAAGACGTATTGCAGTTGTTCGGAGTGCGGAAGATCGATCCAGCCAAGGACGATCCCCCGGCGAGCGTGCATCTGCAACTGACGCCCAAGCCGCGCACGCAGTTCGCCAGGCAATTCAAGACGATCGACATTTGGGTCGAAACCGCCAGCAAGATGCCGCGAAGGATTCAGACCGTCGACATAAACGAGGTGACGACGCGCACGACGGATTTGACGGACGTAAAGATCAACAGCGGGGCGACGGAGCAGGATTTCGCAGAGCCGCCCCTGCCGGAGGGCTGGGACGTGATCGAAGGGCCGTATGGGCAATGACCCTTGGACGGATAATTTTCAGCAGGCTTGCGGCGGACTGCCGGCTTCAATCGAGAGGTCCGGTCATTTTACCCCTTTCGGAATCGCATCAGGCTTTGATGAGCTTGGCGTGATCGCATTGATGCGCGTTAGCGCAAGCGCACCGGCCAAGCGCTAATAAATATTATTCACTCGCATCCGCGCCGGCTTCGGTTAGTATCTTCATCCAGAAGGCTTTCATCAGCGATTCTCCCTCCCCCTAGGCGTCGGAGTTGGCTTCAATAGCGGCACTCATTCACGAGAGGTTGTAATGGATCACTTTTTATTTCGTAACCCCGTCGCACTCCATCGGCCCAAGACGTCAGTTCGACCTGGCGCGCAAGCAATGGGGATGGTGGCGGGGGCGCTGCTGCTGGCGGGCGCTGTTTCGCCCGTGCGGGCCGTGCCGCAACTCGGCGATGTCTTTTACATTGCGATGGAGAATCATGATTTCACGGCGCCCAGCGGCGGAGGGGCCAACGCCGAGCAGATCTTAAATAACCCCGCGGCCCCATACATGAACAGCCTCCTCACTCCGGGCAATCCCAACGCCGCCGATGTTTCCTACGCCTCCAGCTACACCAATTCCGGCACCGGCGTGCATCCGTCGGAGGCAAATTACATATGGTCCGAAGCCGGGACCAACTACAACCCCGGAACCAATACGACGGTCCTCAGCGACAACGATCCCAGCGCGGGATCGGGCAACATCTTTAACAACGTCCCGCACCTGACCGGACTGTTGAACGCCGCCGGAATATCCTGGAAGAATTACCAGGAAGATTATCAAATTTCCGGCCAAGGCCCCACGGTCAGTTCCAGCGGCACGCTCCCCGGCGGAGCCACGAATCCCTACAACGGCTCGACGCAGTACAACTACGTTCCCAAGCATAATCCGATGGCATTCTTCAGCGACACGGCGAATCAGAACGTCTACCCGATCAGCCAACTGTCCAGCGATCTCACGGGCAACACGGTTGGGCGGTACAACTGGATCAGCCCCGATATATATAACGATTCCCACACCGCACTGCCCGGAGGCTTCACGTATCAAGGAACAAATTACACCGGCGACCAGGCCAGCGTGGCCCAAGGCGACAATTTCCTCTCCATCGTGGTCCCGGAAATCGAAGCCTCGGCGGCGTTCCAGAATAACGGCGCCATCGTGATTTGGTACGATGAAACAGAAGGCGGCGATACCACCGCCGATACGATCCCCGAGATCGTGATCTCCCCCCTGGCCAAGGGCAACGCCTACGACAGCACCGTGGCCTTGAACCACTCCTCGGACCTGAAAACGCTTGAGGAAATCTACGGCCTGGGTCTGCCGTATCTCGATAACGCGATCCCAACCGGCGAATACAGTCCGGCCGGCGGCCCCGGGACATACAACACGGTCAGCGGCTCGAACGACCTCAGCGACCTGTTCCGGCAAACCGTGATTCCAACAGCCATTCCGGAGCCGTCGTCGGCGGCGCTGCTGGCAATCGGCGGTTTCTTGGCCCTTCGCCGCCGTCGCCGCCCGGCATAGACGAATGCAATGAGTGAATTCGACCACTTTCCGAACGGGCCACGCACACAGCCCGGTCGGAGGGTCGGTAGCTTTTGTAGTCAGCGAATTCCTTGTCCAGTGTTGCTTCTCGTTTCTGAAGCCAAGATGTGCCGTAACCATCACCCACAAGAAACTTTTGGGCTATTTCATTCAGCTTGAACTTAGCGCAATCAAGTTGGTCCGAACAGGATGCACAGCAAGACCGTCCAGCCTGTGATATAATAACCGTAGCTCCATACTACGGAGCTGGCAAAACATGACTACGCAAACGCTAACCATCGGGAAACGCCGGTTCGTGGTAGTGCCCGAACGCGATTTCCGCCGCCTACAGAAACGGGCCGGGGAAGGAACGGTTCGCCCCGAGTTTGCCCAGGAAGCGATGTGGGAACTCAAGGCATACCGAAAGACCGGTAAATCGGCAGTCGTGCCCGCGTCGCCGAAATCTTGAACCGCAAGCGTGCCCTGACGCTGTCGATGATTCGCAAACTGCACAGCGGGCTGGGCATTCCCGCCGAGGTGCTGATTCGGGAAAATGGCTTGCGCTCGACCGGATAGCCGTGAATTTGGTGATGCGGGATTAACTCGGCTTAAGAGCGTTCGCGCGGTTTGCGAGCAAAAGAGCGGCGAGGGGCAAAAGAAGCCATCCGGTTTTCGCTTCGGGGATGCTGATTTCGTCGGCCAGATAGGGAATGAGGAAACCGGCCTTGGGCGTCCCCAATCCAGTGGCGGTGTCGTAACCAACGCCGGCGGCCTGACCGGTGCTGGTCGTGCCCAGGGTCACGTCATTGAAGGCCTGTGTGTAGTACGGCGTGTCGTACAAGTCGTAGAGTGATGGGAGGAGTCCGTTGACGAGATTGGAGCTATCAAGCGAGCCGATGCCGTCGAGCGCCCGGCCCTGATCGGCGATGGCGATCAATGCGGCCCACTGAGGCGCACCACAACTGGTGCCGTAAACATAGTAGGATTGACCCCCGACGATCGCGGCAAAGCCAGTGTTCCCGTCGGCATCATAGGCGACATCCGGCACGGTCCGCGATCCGGTTTGCTGAACGATGTCCTGATAGCCTGGCTCGCTTTCCTGGGTGCTGACGCCACCGCCGCCGCTTCCGTAGGAATCGTTCCAGGCGGTTTCGTAGCCGTAGCCGCCGCTGGAACTCAGGTAAAGCGAGGTGCCGCCCACACCCAAGACCGTCGGAGCGGCCGAGGGATGCCACAGCGAGCCGCTGTCGCCCGTGCAGGCGACGAACGACACGCCCTGATGGTTGCTGGGAGTGATGTAATTGGAGTCGTTGATGGTCTCACCGCTGTATTCGTCGCTGCCCCAGCTCATGGAGACCGCACATGTGCCGGCGGCATCGGCGGCCGTCCGCACGCCAGCGTTCAGGTCCGTGTAGGAGTTGTCATTGGTCTCCACCAGGAGAATGTTGGCCTGGGGCGCGATGGCATGGGCCCACTCGACATCAATGTCGGTCTCAAGCGCCCAACTGCTGTTGGTCCGGGTGGGCAACGTGCTGCCCCCCGTTTGATTCACGACCGAGAAGCTGGGAGGTGCGCTGATGCCGAACTTCGTGTCGAACGCGGAAAGGTCAGACCGTATCGTCGAGTTGTTGTACGCATCGACGATCGCGATGGTTTCTCCGGCCCCCGTTGCCGGAACGCCGTTGAACGTGATGCCGTTAAAACCGTACACGGTGCGGATTTGCGCGGGCGTGTACGTGTATTGCTGTGCCAACACCGGAGCCGCGGAACAAAAGGCCGCGCAGACGGCAGCGATCCAAATCCGCACCAGCATGCGTTCACCCATGTTCGACTTGGATTTCCCATCCTTTTTGGGGGTCACGGCAAACCTTCGAGAGGGTTGGTCAACCCACCCAAAAATGGCTTTTTCTCATTTTTCTCCCGGTCAATGAGTGCTCCATCCGCCTCCTCGCCGACGCCATGACCAGTAACAAAAACACACAAAGTCCGCCAAACAAAAATCTTCACTTTTCCCCAAAAAAGTGAGAAATTTGCAGGGTCCTCGGCAGAGGTCAGGCTCAAAAAACAATATCCCCCTCCATCAAAATTATGGACAAATCTCGCTTGTGACGCAGGATGTTCCCATCGGTGTCGTAAAATGGTTTTTCTCCAAGGCTAAAATGGAGAAAATGTGAGGGGGCTCTGCCAGATGGTTGGGATGCAGTCGAAGGTCCATACGGACAATGACGTTAGCTTGGCCGCGACCCGAAGGGGAGCGCGGCTGTTGAACGTCTCGCACTTTTGTCATCGCACCGAAAATGGGTCCCGATCCACCGCCGCGAGGCGAATCGGCGGCATCCCCGCCGTCTCCTCCATCCGCTTCTTGACCCGCTTGAGCACGGCCCGCTCGCTGTTGGAATGCAGCGTGCACACAACCGTCATTCCGCCGGCGGCGGCCTTCACGGCGTCGTGATGACGAATCTCGCCGGTCAAATACAGCTCGGCGCTGGCCTTCATCGCGTCATCCAGCAGGTCTCCGCACGCGCCGGCGCAAACCGCCGCGCGCGAAACGCTTCCCTCCGTCGGCCCGGCAATGAGCAGATGATCGATCCCGAGTTCGCGCTTGATGCGATCGAAAAGATCGGCCCGCGCCTTCGGCGGCATGGAGCCGATGCGCCCCTGTCCCTTTAATTTGATGCTTCCCCCAACGGCCGGGGCCAAAACATTCAAGTCAAACGCCGGTTCCTCGTAAGGGTGGCTCTGGCGAAGCGCGGCAAGGACGGCATTCACCCCGGCAATCGGCACAATCGTTTCCAGGCGGATTTCCTCGACCTGTTCCAGCCGGCCCGCCTCGCCGACGGCCGGCCGCGCGCCCTCCCGGCCGAAAAATGTTCCCGTCCCCGGCGAACGAAAACTGCACGAGGCGTAATTGCCGATATTTCCCGCCCCGGCGTCGAACAATGCCCGGCTCACTCGCTGGACCGCCTCCACCGGAACAAACACCACCAGTTTATATTGCGTCGCTTTCAATTCCCCCGGCCGCAGGGGCTGCCGATCCGTCAAACCCAGCGCATCCGCCAGCATGTCATTGGTTCCCCCCTCGGCCACGTCCAGGGCCGTATGCGGCGAATAAATCGCCACGCCCCGTCGAATCGCATCAAAGACCACGCTGCCCGCCAACAATCGCTTCAGCGGATGAAAAATCGGCGGATGGTACGCGATCACCAGATCGCATTTGCTGGCGCGAGCTTCCTCCGCGACGGCGGCCGAGTAGTCAATCGTGAGCAGAATACCGGAGATGTCCTGGTTTGGATCGCCCGTCAGCAGGCCGACGTTGTCCCACGATTCGGCCAGGGACGGCGAAGCGATTTCTTCCAGAATGGTAATGATCGTTGAGAGCTGCATGGTAGAGCTACAGGGGTAAGATTCGCACGCGGGACCTGTCCACGTCGATTACAGCCAAAGCGCCCGATTCGAGATCAGCCTCGTGTTGCCGAATTGTGGCGACCAGCCGTTCTTCCAGGTGCGACGGGAGGACGTCGCCCGCCCGCACCTGAACCACGCTTGGGCCCGTGCCATGAGTCAAAGCAAGCACGGCGCCGAAATCCAGATCGTGGGTAAAAACAACAAACTCGTTGGCAATCGCCCAGTCCATGATCGTCCGGTCTGTGGCGCGAGGATCGCCAACGGCCGACCAGTGAACCGCTGACAATCCATGCCTTTGCAGGACGGCCACCCAGTCCGGCGAGAGATTCATATCAACCAGAATCCTGATGCTCATGCGGGAACTTCGCGTTCCTCGACGCGCCACGCGGCGTAGGAAAGGGCTTCGTCAATGTCCCCCGGCTCCAAATACGGATACGCCTTGAGGATTTCCTCCCGCGAACGACCGGCCGCAAGCATTCCCAGAATCATCCCAACGGTGACGCGCAAGCCGCGAATGCACGCCTTGCCCCCCATGACGGCCGGATCGAACGTGATGCGGGTGAATTGAGTCATAATCGACTGGTTATAAGCGTATTGGCCGCGACACACCGATCACGAACGCTTGCGCACAATTATATCCAAAACTCCAGCCTAAAGCGCGCCCATTGATTCTCCAACCCCAGCGGCCTCAATCCCCGCGGCCCGGAACATCGCTTTGGCCTTCACCAGCGTCTCCTCATATTCCCCGCGCGGATCGGAATCCGCCACGATTCCGCCGCCAACCGGAATGTGAATTCGCCCATCCTTGGCGATCATCGTGCGGATGGCGACGTTGAATTGCATGTTTCCGAGCGCGTCGAGATAGCCGATGGCCCCGCAATACGGGCCGCGGCGAACGGGTTCCAGCTCGTCGATGATCCGCATGGCCCGAATCTTCGGCGCGCCGGTCACGCTGCCGCCGGGGAACATCGCCCGCAACAGATCGACGAAACCGACCTCGTCGCGCAATTTCCCTTCGACGGTGGCCACGCCGTGATAAACCGTCGGATGAGCCTCGATCACGCGGCTCTGGGCAACGGCAACGCTACCGACGCGGCAAACCCGCCCCAGATCGTTTCGCTCCAGGTCCACGATCATATTCAATTCCGCCTGGTCCTTGATCGAATCGCGCAGCTCGACATCCATCCCCGGCCGGGCCGGCCGCGTGCCCTTGATCGGGCGCGTGACAATCCGCCGATCGGGCGTGATGCGGAAAAATAATTCCGGAGAGTTGGAGACAATCGCGAAATCTTCGTAGCCGAGATATGCCCCAAACGGCGCCGGCGATTGGCGGACAAGCCGCCGGTAAATCTCCGCGGGATGGCACGTCAGCCCCGCCGAAAACCGCTGGGCGAGATTCACCTGAAAAACATCGCCCGCGGCAATGTAATTCATCACCCGTCCGACCGCGGCCTCGTATTGCGCTCGCGTGAAATCCGACGACAGCCCAAGGCCGCCGATCCCGTAATCCGCCTCGGCCCCGCCGGGGCGGTCAGCGGTGGGGCGGCAGTACGTGAAGACAAACAGCGGCAGGTTCAAATCGTTCGCCGCCTTCGACGGCAGCGTTTCAAACAGCCGGCCAAGATCGTAGCTCAGATACCCGATCCACCGTCCGTCGCCCGGCCAGAATGTGCCGGACATCCAATGTAATGCCTCCAGCGGATCGCTCCATTGGCGAATAACACTCGCGCCCGCGCGAGCCGTGGCCCGCAGCGTTAGCGAATCGCAGCGGATCGTGCACACGGGGGTGAGAAACCCGGTGATCCAGGGATCTCTGGCCTCGGCGCGGTCGGGCGTGGAGGAAAGATTGATCCGCGCAATAAACAAGTCGGGATTGTAATAAGGAAGAAGCACCGGATGTACATCCGGTGCTTCAACCGCGATATTACGATTCAACCTTTGTTCACTTAATGAACAGCATCTCTCGATACGTCGGCAGCGGCCAGAGATCGTCCGGCACGATTTGCTCGAGCTTGTCGGAGATCTTCCGCAGTTCAGTCATGGCCGGCAGCACCGCCGAACGCATGTGCTTGGCATGGGCGAACGCTTCGCCGTCGCCATGATGCGTCAGCGCCTTGTCCAACGCGCCGATGGCGCGAATGAAATCGTTGATCCCGCTGATGACGGTGGAGAGCACTTCGATGCCCGCCGGGGTGCCCGCGCCCGCCGCCTTGGCGGCCGCGACCGATTCTCCCAGCTCCTTCTGAAAGCGCAAAGCCGCCGGAAGGATGTACGTCTTGGCCATCATCACCGCGGTCAGGGCCTCGATATTCACGGCCTTGACGTACGCTTCGGAAAGGATGTTGAATCGGCTGGTCAATTCCTTTTCCGAGTAGACCTTGTACTTGGCAAACAGGTCGATGGTGTCCTTGCGGACGACAACCGGCAGGGCGTCGATGGTGCTCTTGAGGTTGGGCAACCCCCGCTTCTCCGCCTCGGCGTGCCATTCCTCGGCATAACCGTTGCCGTTGAACAGCACCCTCTTGCTTTCCTTGATGATCGACGGAAGCAATTCCTGCACCGCCTTGATGAGGTCCTTGCCCGCTTTCACGTCGGCTTCGAGCTTGGTGGCAATGAAATCCAGGCTCTCGGCGACGATCGTGTTCAGGACCGTGTTCGCCCCGGAGACGTTGGCGCTGGAACCCACGGCTCGGAACTCAAACTTGTTGCCGGTAAAGGCAAACGGGCTGGTGCGGTTGCGGTCGCCGGCGTCCCGCGGAAGCTTGGGAAGGATCGACACGCCGGTTTCAAACAACCCGCCCTGCTTGCTGCTCTTGGCCGGGCCCTTTTCGATCTGCTCGAAGATGTCGGTGAGCTGCTCGCCGAGGAAGATCGAAATGATCGCCGGCGGCGCCTCGTTGGCGCCGAGGCGGTGATCGTTGTGGGCGCTGGCGATCGACAGCCGGAGAATCTCACTGTACTTATTGACGGCCCGGATCACCGCCGCGCAGAAAACCAAAAACTGCGCGTTGTCATGCGGGTTATCCCCGGGGTTCAGAAGGTTCTCCCCCGAATCCGTGGACATCGACCAGTTGTTGTGCTTTCCGCTGCCGTTGATCCCGGCAAAAGGCTTCTCATGCAGGAGGCAGACCAGGCCGTACTTGTCCGCCGTGCGCCGCATGATTTCCATGATCATGTTCTGGTGATCCGTCGCCAGATTGCTGTTTTCAAACAGCGGGGCCAACTCGAACTGGCTGGGGGCCACTTCGTTGTGCCGGGTCTTGACCGGCACGCCGAGCTTGATCAATTCATTTTCGCTGTCGGCCATGAACGCCAGCACGCGCTCGGGGATGACGCCGAAGTAATGATCTTCCAGTTCCTGCCCCTTGGGGGGAGGCGCACCGAAGAGCGTCCGCCCGCAGGCGAGAAGATCGGGACGAGCCAGATAAAAATGCTTGTCGATCAGGAAATATTCCTGCTCGGCCCCGACGGTGGTGAAGACCTTGTGAACGCCGGTGTGTCCGAAAAGATTGAGGATGCGAATCGCCTGGACGCTCAGGGCGTTCATGCTCTTGAGCAGGGGGGTTTTCTTGTCGAGCGCCTCGCCGGTCCAACTGAGGAACGCCGTCGGGATGACCAGGGTGGAGCCATTGGGATGCTCCATGATGTACGCCGGGCTGGTCGGGTCCCAGGCGGTGTAACCGCGGGCCTCGAACGTCGCCCGCAACCCGCCGCTGGGGAAGCTGCTGGCGTCGGGCTCGCCCTTGACCAGTTCCTTGCCGCTGAACACCGCCAGCGCCCCCGAGCCTTCGGGGGTGAGGAAGCTGTCGTGCTTCTCGGCGGTGATGCCGGTCATCGGCTGGAACAAGTGGGTATAGTGCGTGGCTCCATGCTCCAAAGCCCAATCGCGCATCGCCGCCGCCACCGCGTCCGCCACGGTCGGATCGAATGGCGCCCCTTCCTTGATCGTCTTCATCAGGCTCTTGAAGGCCGACTTCGGCAGGCGGGCCTGCATCTCGGCTTCGCTGAAAACATTGGCCCCGAAAACATCCTTCAAATGGATGGTTTTGAAATCCACATACTCAAGCTTGTGCTTGGTCAAAGCGATAGCCTTGATCGCTTCTTGACGAGCGTTCGACATTGCCGGACTCCTAGTTGTATGACGGTTGGTTCGACCGCGGAGGACGCGGAATCATTACAAGTCGGGAGTCGATTGTCCAGTCACAAATTCAAAAACTTGAGTGTATATTTGATCGCGGCCGGAGGCCCGGAAAAACCGCCCGTGCAAGATGGGTGCATAACATGAATTTGACATCCGACCAGGTCGCTCGCGTCTGTTCCCATGCTTCGGGCGTTGAAGCGGGCATCGTGCAAACTTTCCTGGGCCGCCTGGAACCGGATTATCTGGGCGCCTTCGATCCCCCAACGATCGCCACGCATCTTCTGGCCCTGTTGAAACTGTCGGATGAGAAACCGGCGCAAATCCTTCTACAGCGCCTGCACCGGGGAGTCATCGAGTGCGTGGTATTGGCCTTTGACCATCCCTTTGAGTTTTCAAGCATCTGCGGGGTGATGGCGGGGACCGGCTTCAGCATTGAAAGCAGCGACGCATTCACGCTGCCGCGGGTGAAGTCTGCCGGCGCCCGAAGCCGCCGGCGCGATCCGCTGCCCCGCCGCCGCGATCCGATGAGCGACCCGGTCATCCTCGATCATTTTCTCGGAACACTGCTTGGCCCGCTGACGGATTTCGATAAATGGGCCGAGCTTTTCACGCCCGCGCTGCTCGAAGCGATGCGCCTGCTCGATCAGAAACAGGAAGAAATGGCCCAACGCGCCAAGCAACTGGTGAACGAGCGGGTGACGCGATGGCTCAAGGTCCGCCGTCAATCAAATCCGCACACGTCGCCGCCCCTTTCGCTCGATGTCGCGGTCGAGCAATTGCCCCGCTCCACGCGCCTGCGCCTGCGCGCTCCCGACACCCCCGCATTCCTGTATGCCCTCAGCACGGCCTTGTCCCTGCACGAACTGCAAATCAACAAAACCCGCGCGCGAACCGCCGAGGGAAGCGCCGTCGATGAAATCGACGTCGTGGACCGCAACGGCCAGCCCCTGTCCGATCCCGACGCCCTCCAGCAACTGCGGCGTTCGGTGCTGCTGACCTTGCAATTCGCCTATTTCCTCGACAAGTCCCCCGATCCTTTCACCGCCCTCCAGCGGTTCGATGAGTTGTCGCGCCAAATCGTTCAGATGCCGCGCGCGGGGCATTGGCTGGAAGTGCTCGGCAATCCGCTGACCATGACCGATCTGGCCAAGGTCCTGGGCGCCAGCAATTTTCTCTGGGAGGACTTCATTCGCTTCAAGGCCGATGCGCTGTTGCCCGTGCTTCAGCGGCGCGAGCGCGGCCAGGAGTTTTGCCCCGCCCTCGCGAGCCTGCCCCGGCGATTGGAAGAGGCATTGGCCGGCATCAAGGATTTCGAGCAGCAGCGAATTCACCTCAACGAGTTCAAGGATCGCGAATTGTTCCTGATCGATCTCGAACACATCCTGGCGGAAGAAAATCCCGATTCCGCGTTTCAGATTCTCTCTGAACGCCTGGTTTTTCTGGCGGAAAACCTGGTGGCGGCGGCGTCGCGGTTCGTGTACGTCGAACTCGTCCGCCTCTACGGCATGCCGCGCGACACCCGCGGCGACCCCGTCGGTTTCGCCGTCCTCGGCCTCGGGAAGCTGGGCGGCGTGGCCTTGGGATATGCCTCGGATATCGAGTTGCTGTTTCTCTTCGAATCAGATGGCGCCACGAGCGGCGGGACGCGCGGCTCGCTGGACAACGGCGAATTCTTCTCCATCCTCGCCCGCGAAACCGGCCACTCCATCCTCGCCAAGCGCGAAGGAATCTTCCAGGTTGACATGCGTCTCCGCCCCTTCGGAGCCAGCGGCCCGCTGGCCATCAGCAAACGCGACTTCGCCCAATATTACGGCCCCGAGGGACAATCCCACGAATTCGAGCGGCTGGCGCTGGTGCGATTGCGCTGGATCGCCGGCGATTCAAAGCTGGGATTCGAAATCGAGCGACTGCGCGACAAACTGCTGTACGAAGGCCCGCCCCTCGATCCAAAACCAGTCTGGGAAATCTCGCGCAAGATGCGCCTTCAACACGCCAAGGCCGGGAAAATCAATTCCAAGCACAGCCCCGGCGCGCTGGGCGATCTCGAGCAAACCATTCAACTTCTGCAATTGACGCACGCCAAAGAAGCCCCGCAGCTTCGCACGCCCCGTCTCCACGAGGCCATGCATGCCTTGCGCCGCGCCGGCATCCTTTCCGCCGAGGAATTCGAGGACCTGCTCCTGGCCTATCAATTCCTGCGCCGGCTCATCAACGCCCAGCGCATGCTGCGCGGCTCGGCTCGCGACCTGTTCCTGCCCGAGAAAGATTCCGATGAATTGGTCCACCTCGCCCGCAGGATGCGATACGTCTCCGACGACGACAGCGGCGCCACGATCCTGCGCGGATTCAAACGCCACACCGCCAACATCCAGCGATTCATCCGCGAGTGCTTCGGAATCAAATAAAAAAGCCCCCGGAAGGCCATCCGGGGGCTGGGAAATCGCCGCATCAAATGTCGTAATACATCGCGAACTCATAGGGATGCGGCCGCAGCCGCAGCGCGTCGACTTCGTTGATCGTTTTGTATTCGATCCACGTGTCTATCACGTCGGAAGTGAACACGTCCCCTTTGAGCAGGAAGGCGTGGTCCTTCCGCAGCGCCGCCAGCGACTCCGCCAAAGAGCCAGGCGTCTGGGCCACTTCCTTGGCTTCCTCGGGCTCCAGGTCGTAAATATTCACGTCCAGGGGCTTGCCCGGATCGATCTTGTTCTGGATCCCGTCGATGCCCGCCATCAGCATCGCCGAAAACGTGAGGTAGGGATTGCAGCTTGGATCGGGACAGCGGAATTCCAGCCGCTTGGTCTTGGGGTTGGTCGAATACATGGGGATGCGGATGGCGGCGGAGCGGTTGCGCTGGCTGAGGGCGAGGTTGACCGGGGCCTCGTAGCCGGGGACCAGGCGCTTGTAGCTGTTGGTGGTCGGCGCCGCGAACGCCAGGATCGCCGCCGCGTGCTTGATGAGTCCACCCGCCGCGTGCAACGCCATCTCGCTCAATCCCGCGTATCCCTTGCCGGCGAACAGCGGCTTGTCGCCCTTCCACAAGCTGAAGTGCGTGTGCATCCCGGAGCCGTTGTCCTGAAACAGCGGCTTGGGCATGAAACACGCCGTCTTGCCGTAACGCCGCGCCACCATCTTGATGATGTACTTGTACAGCGTCACCTTGTCGGCCATCTGAATCAGCGGCGAAAACCTCATGTCGATCTCGCACTGCCCGCCGGTGGCCACTTCGTGGTGCTGGGCCTCGATCTCGATGCCGCATTCCTCCATGAGCAGCATGCATTCGGTGCGGATGTCCTGAAGCGAATCGCTCGGCGGGATCGGGAAATATCCTTCCTTGTACCGCAGCTTGTTCCCCAGGTTTGGCCGGTCGCCGTCACATTCCCGCCCGGAATTCCAAATGCCCTCCGCCGAGTCGATGTGGTAGTACCCTTCGTGCTGGTTTTGGTCATAACGGATCGAGTCGAAGATGAAGAACTCCAATTCCGGGCCCATAAAGGCCGTGTCCGCCAGTCCCAGACCTTGCAGGTACTTCACAGCCTTGCGGGCGATATTGCGTGGATCACGCGTGTAATCCTCCTTGGTCACGGGGTCGAGAATATTGCAGATCATCACAAGCGTCGGCTCCTTGGCGAACGGATCGACAAAGGCCGTTTCCGCCACGGGAACCACGAGCATGTCCGATTCGTTGATCGCCTGCCAGCCGCGGATCGACGAACCGTCGAATCCCAAGCCGTCCTTGAAGGTGTCTTGTTCGATGCAATGCACCGGCACGGTGAAGTGCTGTTGCATGCCGGGGAAATCCATGAACCGCAGGTCCACCGCCTTGATCTTCTTGTCCTTGATAAGTTTCAAAACGTCCGCAGGAGTTTTAGCCGCATTCACAGGTACCTCTCTTTATTTGGTTAAGGGTTGGTATCGACCGCCATTTATCAGCAAAATTGGCGGCAAGTCAACTGGCCCGGCCAATCTGAACAGCCGCGGCCAAACGACAGTTTCAACGCCCGTAGCCGATCGTCAGGAGACGCACGAATCTCCAACTCCCCTGTGGCGTTCAGCCGCGACCCATAGGGGAGCGAGTCTTTTGACACTCGAGAATCGCGGACGCCCATTGAGAACCCGTCGCCAAGAGGACGAGGCTCTCTCCACCTCAAACAGATGATCTGTCAGCAGTTAACGCGGATTCCAGCCGTGCCATGTCCGCCACCGTTCAGCCGCGCCGCTCGCCGGTTCGTCGAGATCGTCGCAAATACTGGACAACGATAAGATACCATTAGCTTTTCGTTAAGAATGAGCATATCTATTCCGATTGGCTAACGGGATTTGTGCGTTTTGGTGCAAGACATACGACAAAACGGTCTCGCCGGGGACGAATATCTCACCTACCACTTCCGAGGGAAGTTCGCGCTCGCGTTTCCTGTTGTCGACCGGCGGATGCGTCTGGCGGCTCTCCGCAGATTTCCCTTTTACAGTTTCAAACGTCGCGCTTTCCGTCGGACGCTTCAAATCGCGATATTCCTGAATCTCGATTCTCTTTTCTCCCGTCGTTCCAGAATTCCCCATCCGCTGCTAAAAGCCCTGGACTTTCCCGCCTGGTTGGATCGCGTGAAGCAACAGTTGCAGCGGTCCGATCTTTTCCCGGTGGTTCATGCCCCCGTTCAAGCAAAGCGGCATCGTTTGTACGTGCATCTGCTGGATAAAGATGGCGAGCCGATCGCCTTCACCAAGCTCGCGCTCGATGACCTCAGCAACGTCCAACTGTTGCACGAGCTGAATATGGTGTCGCTATTCAACGCCAATCCTCCGGAACATTTCCGGGTGCCGACCCTTCTTTGCCAGGGTCTATTCCAGGGGCATCGGTATATCGTTCTTGAACCCCTGCCCGTCGGCGCTTCCGTCGCTTCCATGAGCTGGGAAATGCTCCGCGGTTATCTTCAGGACCTCTCCGGCATGGAGGCGCGGGTCCTGGACGTCAACGAGATGTGCGCGACCGCGTGGTGGCAAGGCTTCAACGAAATCGCCAGCCAGCTTTCGCCCCAGTTTATCGAGGAACTCCGAAGTCTGATCGGCGACTCTCTGCCGGTCGGACACGTTCACGGCGATCCCGGCGTCAACAACCTCGTCCGCGTCGCCGGCAAACTCTGGATCATCGACTGGGAGGGAAGCAGCGATGTCGGCCCTCGTCGAACCGACGAAATCGCTCATTATCTTACATCAAACCAACGACGGATCCTTCATCATCCAAGGCTTGCCATTTCTCCTTTCACAAATGTTTTTATGGCTCGCGCGTCCAGGGAGGATCGGCGGGACGTGATGGCGGCGCTGGCGTACCTCGCCGCCTCCCGGCTCGATGCCGCCTGGCAGATTATTCGACATTGGGATGAGATCAGCAAGGTCCGTTATGCCCCACGCGACGCCAGCCTTCAACTGACCCTTTCCAGCAAAGCCGCGGTCAATCTGGCGATCATTTCCGACGAGCCGACCCCACAACGCGCGCCTCTCCTCGATCGCATCGCCCGCGAACTGACCGAGTGCACCGTCCATAATATATTCACCCACAGCATCTCGAATCCGGCCATGCCCTGGGAAATGGGAGTCCCGACCCATCTCAATCCCGTCTTTTTTCCCGCCGTCCATCTCCCTCCCAAGGGCCATATCAGCTGGCGGTCGTTGCCCCTGTTCAGGAAAATCCGCGATTACTTGATCGAGAACGACGTGCGCCTGATTATTCTCAACGGGTGCGGCGACCTCGCCCACCTCCTGCTCATTCGCTGGGCGCGCAAGCGCGGCGTCTACGTTCTGCTGACCGGTGAAAACAATGTCTTCTGCGCCGCCCGCGGGCCGTGGCTCGGCCAACGGGCCAAGCGATACTATTACAAGTGGGTCTTGGGGGCCGTCGCCGGCGTGATGCCCATGGGGACTTGCGGCCAGGCGTATTATCGCACGTTCCGCGATCACGATCTCCCGGAATTTCTTTTTCCCTACGAGCCCGACTATGCCGCCCTGCGTAAGGTCGATCGCGCCCGCGCCAGGGAATTTCTCGTAACACGCGGGCTCGATCCGGGGCGCATACGCTTCCTCTTCTGCGGGCGACTGACGCCTTCGGCACGCGTCGACGTGCTGATCGATGCTTTCATCTCCGTCGCCGTCGCCCTGCCCGACTGGGACCTGGTCATCGCCGGCGATGGGGAGCTGCGCCGCGGTTTGCAGGCGCGTGTTCCCACGGCGTTTGCCTCGCGGATTCGCTTCATCGGCTACGTGAATCGGGACAGAATGCCCTGGTGCTACCAGGCGTGCGACGTTCTGGTCGATCCCAGCGACGATGAACCATGGGGGATCGAGATCAATGAAGCGGTCGCCTGCGGGCTGGCCGTGATCGCATCGTCGGTCATCGGGTCCGCCGTCGAATTGGTTCGCCATCACGATAACGGGCTGCTGGTTTCCCCGCGCAGCGTGTCCGCCCTGGCCCAGGCCATGCGGGAAGTCGCGCAGGGCGATACCCTCCGCCGCATGCGGAGGGCCTCCGCCAGCGCACTGCGAACCTGGCTCAATGTCGGCGATCCTTTGAACGGCGTGCGCAAAGCGCTGAATCACTTTAATCTTCTCTCGTATCAGGAAACGGCCCCGAGAAACGCTCCGGCACTTTTTGAAGTTAGCGACGAACCCCTCGAGAATTCCGCGGCATCTTCGATGCCGACCTCCGGAGCGCGGTCGTCTTCATTTTAGACTTGCAACGTACAATTGATTGACGCACAGCGGCCCCAGCAGCGGTGATTTTGCCGCCCGCTGTTCCCACCGCAGCGTTCTTGCAAACCCTGCCAAGCGAATCGCCTTGGGGCTGAAAAACCCGCTGGGAAGCACGCGATTCAGCCGCAGACCCGCCGCCTCAAGCATCGGCCGCAACTGCCCGGTGGTCAGATAATTCCCGATCGTGCTGCGCCCTTTCCCCATCCGCTTCAGCCGGTGATACGGCCACAAAAGCAATTTGTGACTCCACAAATTGCCGTGGTTATTGAAGACCAGCAAACTCCGTCCGTCCCGCAGCCGGGCCGCCAGCGCCTTCATCGCCACCAGCCGCAGCGAAGGGTCGGCATTCAGAAAAAATCGAAACGCCGTGATCAGGTCGTACTTTCCTTCGACCGGCGCATCGGCCGAGAGGATGTCGGCGCAAATGATTTTCGCCCGTTTCACCTTTTTGGCGGCGATGTCGCACATGGCCTGCGAGATCTCAATTCCCGTGGCGGCATCCACCTGATCCTCGATGAAAGCGGTGATTCTTCCCGTCCCGGAAGCGAAATCCATCGCTTCAATACGCGGCTTGACCGATCGCAAATCCGCAACAATCGCGCGAAGCTGATCCCGTTCGATATGCCACAACAGATCGGCATACGTGCCGGCGGCATACTCGCCGGTCTCATATTTCCGAGCGGAATCGCTTTCCTGGAAATGTGTGGAATAGCTTTCGGCCATAGGCTTCTGCTCAACGTCTTGCCGGTGTCCGAGGGGAGGCCACTTGGGGGGATGGTGCAGGCCCAAGGACCAGGCGATCCGTTGCGTCCCATGATCGCTGCCCAACGGGCTGGCGGCAAGTTCGCGGGCCAGAGCTCTGCCGAGATTCGGAGTGAAGAAAATGTCCCACTCGAACCCAAAATGTCCCACAGGGGGGGAGGGGGGCGCTTCGCGAGAGAGTAGATAAGTTGAAAGTAGAGCAGTAGATAAGACGCAAAAGTCCAATCCCGTGTCGGAAAGGGTGGGACATTTTTCGGAAAATTGTTTTTTCATGGAAATCGGCGGACATGGCGGTGTCTCCCTGGCAGCGCGAGTCAAATCGAGCCCGCGTGCGGAATCGGGTGCGATGTTGTCCGTTACGCTTGCGAACATTTACCTAACTTGTGTCAGCTTTGCAAGGGAAAAGCTGTGGGAATATGTCAACGGATATCGCGGGTGCGTTTCGCAAAAAGCGCCCGGGATCCGGCATTGGCATCAAGCTTGACTCCCTAAGCCTTTTATAATATGATACTACGGGTGATATCACTCGATGAAGCTTAGAAAATGCATTCTCCTGCTGCCGACAGCCTACAAGGACGGTTCTGAAGTGCCGCACGTCGTGCTGATCGGCATTCTTAGAGACATCGATAGGACGTTCGATGGGCATACGGTCGATGGGCTTTGCGATGGCGCATACAAGATGAGCAATGGGTCGATGGCGCATGACCAGTCATTAAAGGTTTGGATAGCGGTCGACCCGAAACGCGTGGGGGAACTGAAGAAATTGGCCGCTCGATTTGCGGGAGATTTGAAGCAGGAGAGTTTGTACTTCGAGATTACCGAAGCTGAGGTCGAGTTTGTTCGGCCTTCATTGATCGGAGATGTGTGATGAACCAAGTCAACGACATTCTCGCCGAAGCTCAGCGCTTGGCCGAAGGGTCGAAGACCTGGGCTGATTTGTCTAACGCCCTATTTGATCCGCTCGACGGGGTGGTGACGAAGCGGTTCCCAGACCCGACGGAGCGAGCCAAGTTTCGTCTCAGCGATGCTTACGAAAAGCTGCACGGGCTTGTTAAGCGGAAGATGCAGGAAACCGGCGTTATAGCCGGCGCTGAGCCGAAAAAGAGTGGACGTTTCGTTGTCCGTCTTCCGCGAACGCTGCACGCCGCTCTAGAACAAGAAGCTGCAGCTGAGGGAACCAGTTTGAATCAGCTTGTTTTGGCGAAGCTTGCGGTTCGGCTCGGGTCCCTTGCAACGGGTGGAACCGCGTCACTAATTCGGGCATTCGGTGAGGTTCGAAATGGCTACTCCGCAGACCGTGTTGTGGCTGATCCGGTCTTAAACCGAAAGTTCCTGCGGCGATGCCGAGAACTTGAGTTGTCCGGCACCGACTACGACCTCAATTGGCGACTGCTGAATGCTCGGAAGGGAGGACTTATGAGTGATCTTCCGAAAACAAAGAGATACACGGTCAATGAGAGCGACCGGTTCGAGTATGCGTCGGAACTTGCCGTCCGTCACCTTGAGCGGACCAAGGATGTGTCGCTCGACCAGATTATTTGCGATCCTGACCTCGCGCGAGAGTTTGACCAATATGCGCAAAAACTAGCTCCCGGCTATACACCGCTCGAGTATCGGTGGCTAGCGTTAGGGCTACGCAAGGCGGGACGGCTCCAAAGGGATGCGGTAGCTCGGATCGAGGTGCCGAAACTCAAAATCGTCGCGGGTATGGCGAAGTTGAAGACTTCGTTGCTGCCACAGACAAGCGGGTTGTACATGTTTTCGAGCCGAGGCAAGCCTGTCTTTCTGAGCCACACGGATGGCCTACGCCAACGGGTTGAAAAGCATATGGACGTGAGCGATTCTCTCGGTCTACCAGAGTGGCTTTGGAGTGAAGGTCCCTTGGATCTGTCACTCGCAGAAACCCCCGGCGTGCTGCGCGCATCGCGGCAAACCGCAGAACTTCTTTTGATCAAAGAGCTCCGTCCGATTTTAAACTACCAACGCGCGGCGTAAGCGGTTCCGAGGACAATAGTATGAAACGTTCTGGAAATAGGCTCCGACCTCCAGTGAAGTGGCATGGTGGAAAACATTACCTTGCGGAATGGATTATCGGCCAATTCTCAGCACATCGTGTGTACCTCGAGCCATTTGGTGGTGCGGCATCGGTGCTTCTGAACAAGCCGCCTGTGGAGGTTGAAGCATACAATGATCTCGACCTGAGAATCACGCGGTTGTTTCGTGTTCTGCAAAACCAAGGCGTAGAATTCGTTTCGCGCGTACGGTTTATTCCTTATAGCCAGAAGGAGTTTGAGGACGCGGGTAGTTATCCTGCCAACGCGACTGAAGTGGACAAAGCGGTCTCCGATTTTGTGCGGTGGCGTCAATCGTTTGGCGGAAAGGGAAAGAATTGGAGCTACACAACGGCTCGCGCCAGAGGCGGCATGGCAGGTGATGTAAATGCATGGTGGACCGCTATCGATCAACTGCCAGAGATCATCGAGCGGCTAAAACGAGTGCAGATTCTCCATCAACCAGCGCTGCAGGCTATCCGCCGGTTTGATTCGCCGGATACGCTGATCTACTGCGATCCCCCTTACTTGCATGAAACACGTAGCGAGAATAGCCGCAATATCTATGGCGTTGAGATGTCACAAGAAGATCATCGTCAACTTGCGGCGGTGCTCAATTCTTGCGCGGGTACAGTGGTCTTGAGCGGTTATCCATCGGCAGTGTACGATCTGCTTTTAAGGGACTGGCGTCGCGTCGAATTCAAAATAGCAAACCACGCGGCCGGCGGTAGGACGAAGTCACGCAAGACCGAAGTGATTTGGATCAAAGAGGGACATCGCGCAGACAACTTGGCATCTTGTCGTAGAAAACCCGATCAAAAACGTATATTTTCAGGCACCGGGCGACAAGTTCCGTGAATCTGCCGGGCAATCGAACGCAGTTTTGACGCTCCGCCGGCCGGTCGTTAGCATACCCCGCTCGCTCGTTCGGGCCCGATCGCGATAGCTAAAGAGGAAATATTCAATGTCCCCCGCAGATGTCCTGAAGCTTTGTAAAGAAAAACACGTCGAATTCGTCGATCTCCGTTTCATGGACTTTCCGGGGCTGTGGCAGCATACCACCTGTCCAATCAATGAATTGACCCTCGAAAGCTTCAATCATGGGTTTGGATTCGACGGATCGTCCATTCGCGGTTGGCAGGCTATCAACGAATCGGACATGCTGCTGGTCCCCGTGGCCAGCACGGGCAAGATCGACCCGTTCATGACGCACGGCACGTTGTCGATCATCTGCGACGTGCGCGACCCCATCACCAAGAAGGAATATTCGCGCGATCCGCGCTCCATCGCCCGCAAGACGACGGCGTATCTGAAGAAAGCCAAGATCGCCGACACCGCCAATTTCGGACCCGAACTGGAATTCTTCATTTTCGATCAGGCGTTCTACGATCAGGGGATCAATTTCGGAAAATATTACGTGGGAAGCCGGGAGGGAATCTGGGGCCGCGGCGAGGAAGACCCCACGAACCTCGGTTACAAGGTTCGGCTCAAGGAGGGTTATTTCCCGACCCCGCCGATGGACACGATGCAGAACATCCGCAGTGAAATGGTGGCGACGCTGATCGAGTTGGGAATCCCCGTGGAGGCGCATCACCACGAAGTGGCCACGGGCGGGCAATGCGAGATCGACATGCGCTATCAGGATTTGGTCACCATGTCCGACAACGTCATGATGTACAAATATGTGTGCAAGAACGTGGCCGCCCGGCATGGAAAGGTGGTGACGTTCATGCCCAAGCCGCTGTTCCAGGACAACGGATCGGGGATGCACGTGCATTTCAGTTTGTGGAAGGGGGACAAGCCGCTGTTCGCCGGGAACAAGTACGCGGGATTGAGCGAATTGGGATTGCACGCGATCGGCGGGATTTTGAAACACGCCCCCGCCCTGTGCGCCTTGTGCAATCCGACGACCAACAGTTACAAGCGTCTGGTGCCGGGATACGAAGCGCCGGTGAACCTGGTGTACAGCAGCCGCAACCGCTCGGCGGCCATTCGCATCCCCATGTACAGTGAGAACCCCAAGACCAAGCGGATCGAATTCCGATGCCCCGACAGCTCGTGCAATCCGTACCTGGCGTTCAGCGCGATAACGATGGCGGCGATTGACGGGATCGAAAAGAAGATGGATCCGGGTGATCCGCTGGACAAGAACATCTATCACCTGACGCCGGAGGAATACGAGCAGGTTCGCTCGGCGCCGGCGTCACTGGAAGAGGCCCTCAACGCCCTGGAGCAAGACCACGAATTCCTGCTCAAAGGGGACGTATTCACCGCGGACGTGATTCACTATTGGATAAAGTACAAGCGCGAGAACGAGGTGGATGCCATTCGTCAGCGCCCGCATCCATATGAGTTCTGCATGTATTTTGACATTTGATGGGCGGGCGATTCCCCGGGGCGTCGAGTAAGAACGCGCGTCCCGGCGCGCCGGGACGCCGCTAAACATTGGGTTATTATTCACTCGTGATATTCCCTGGCCTGATCCACTATCCGCAAATCGATCCGGTAATGGTTCATGTCGGTCGGCTGCAAATCCGCTGGTACGGCATGGCCTACTTGACCGGGTTCGTGCTGGCGTATTTGGTGCTCGGCCGGCTGGTGCGAAAAGGGGTGCTGCGAATTTCCAGGGAAGCCTTGTCTGATGTGGTCGGGTGGCTTGCCCTGGGCGTGGTGGCGGGGGGGAGGATCGGTTGGTGGATCTTCTATCATAAGCTCGAAGCGACTGAAGCGCCCGAACCCTGGTGGGAACCGATCGCGATCTGGCATGGGGGAATGTCCTTTCACGGCGGCCTGGTCGGCGTGCTGCTGGTCCTGTGGATCTGGTCCAAAGTCAATCGCGCCCCGCTGCTCAACATGGCCGATTGCCTGGCCCTGGTCACGCCCATCGGGTTGTGTCTGGGACGAATCGCCAACTTCATCAACGGCGAATTGGTCGGGCGCATCAGCCAGGCGCCCTGGGCGATGATTTTTCCGGGTTACACGGAGGCTCGGCATCCCTCGCAAATCTACGAGGCGATCCTGGAAGGCCCGGTATTGCTGTGCGCGGTGTGGGCGGTCAAGGCGCTGAAGAATCGCCGCGACGGCCAGATCGCCGCCGCGTTTGTCGTTTTCTACGCCATCTTCCGATTCACGGTTGAGTTCACGCGCGAGCCGGATAAGCAACTCGGCTATATCGCCATGGGCTGGCTGACGATGGGGCAATTGCTTAGCGTGGTCATCGGGCTGGTGGGCGTGGGGTGTTGGATGGCGCTGCGGCGACTCCCGGCGCAGCCGTCGCAAAAAACGCGCTCCCCTTCGGGTCGCGGCTAAACGCATAAGGGGATTCGAGAATTGTGCGATTGTATGTGAACGTTTCCGGTTCGGGATTATTGCCCGCTGGGCGCGGTCGTATCGGCGCCGGTTTGCTGGGCCGGCTTGGCCTGCGTGTCGTCGGCCAGGATATTGGTGGCTTCGACTTCAACCCGTCGATTGAGCGCCTGGGCATCGGGGGTGTATTGGCGCTGGGTCAGCGGCTCGAAGGTGGAGCAGCCCTGAACGCGGAGGATTCTCTCTTCCACGCCTTTTTGCGCCAGGTAATCCGCCGCCGCCTGGGCCCGCCGCAGCGACAGGTCCATTTTCTTCTCATCGGTGGCGCCGTCGGGGAAATCGTCCAGCGAGGTGTGACCTTTCACCATGACAATATTGCGATGCCCGCGAACCACATCCGCCACGGCGTCCAAGTCGGACTTCATTTGGTCGGTCAGCAGGAAACTCCCCTGGTCGAAGAGCATTTTTCCGCCCTCGGTGGCGTGGTTGGCCGGGCGGATGTTGGTGACCTCCGGCTCGCTTCCAACCGCGCCTTTGGGCTCGGTGTCGGTTTTGCCGCGCTTGCCTTGGCCGGCCGGACGTGTTTTGGACATCCCGTTGATGATCATCTGCATGTCCACCGGATCGCGGCTGGTGGGGTTGGGAACATATCCGAATCCCCCGCGAATCGACGCGGCAATCCTCACCACATAGTCAGCCGATTCGCTCTCGCCCTTTTTCCCCGGTTGCGGTTTGAGCACCCACAGAATCACAAAGAACCCCATCATGAGCATGACGAGGTCGGCAAAGGTGAAGATCCACTCGGGGCATTCCTCACAATGGATTTCTTTGCATTTGCAGGCTTTTTTGGCCATCCGGATTCTCTCACCTAAGCGGCCTTGGGAATCGCCGCCTGCTGCTTGCTGCTCAAAAAGCTCATGAGTTGCATCTCGACGATGCGCGGATTGTTGCCGGCCTGAATGCTGAGCACGCCCTGGAGCATGATTTCCTTGGTGACGGCTTCTTCATGGCTTCGCATGCCGAGTTTTTCCGCCAGAGGGCCCGCCACCAGGTTCTGGAGAATGCAACCGTAGAGGGTTCCGGTGAGGGCGATGGCCAAGGCGCTGCCGATGACGCTGGCATCGCCGGCGAGGTTGCGGAACATGGCGACCTGGGCGATGAGCGTGGCCATCAGGCCGAAGCCGGGGCCGAACTTCGCCAGCGTTCCGAAAAAGTGTTTTCCATGTTTATGACGTTCGGCCATGGATTCGATCTCGATGCGAAGGATGCGTTCGATAATGTCCGGATCGGTGCCGTCGATGGTGAGTTGCAAGCCCCGTCGCAAGAATGGATCGGCCGCCTCGCGGGCCACCGATTCCAGGGCCAGAACGCCGTCCCGGCGAGCGGTCTCGGCATATTGCACCATCTCCTTGATGACGTGTTCGATGTGCGTTTCCTTGTTCAGGAAGCATTTCTTGAGATATGCCACCACGCCCATCACGGCATGCAGCGGCATGGACAGCATCGCCGCGCCCACGGACCCGCCCAGAACCAGCAGGATTTCATTGGGCTTGAAATACGCGCCCATCGCCCCTTCCGAGGCGTGGAACATGGCCCAAAGGACCGCAGTCCAGGCTAGAACCAGACCGATGACCGTTGCCAGGTCCATAGCCCGTATTTCGGCAGAATCAGCTCGGCGCGATGAGAGTTATTGGACGGTAATCGCCGCGGGCATTGAAATTACAAAATGTTGTGAGGACCGCGTTGTCCGTCACGGTGCATCAAATGCTTAGTGCGACTCCATGGCCGCGGTGATGGTTGGCGGGGAAACCGCATCGATCACTTTCTGAAGCCGGGCCCTGCCGACATCATTCACCGCGGATAGGGCATGATTCAACATATGCAGGGACTTGGGACCCATTTCCAGAAGGGCGTGCTCCGCCTGATCCAGCTCGGTGTCGTCGGCGGCGTTGATCAGAGTTTGCACCTGCACCTTTGCGTCGTCGGCGCTGAATTGCGCCTCCGCCTGGCGGGTTGAAGAGATCGTGTATTTGGCATCGGCCAGCCCCTCGGCGCCCAGGTCATCCATGGATTCCAGGTGAACAACCGCAAAGGCTTTTAGATTATGCACTTGTGTCGTCCGGGGATCAGGCCTAATTTTGCTGTCACTCCAGCGAAGATCGGCCTCAGGGCGAAGCAGAAGCAGAAATGATTTGTCGATCTGGGCGGTGGTCAACTGCTGGCCGCAAACGGAGTTCGCCTGCGTGTCCGGCTCCATCAAAAATCGGATGATCGAAACAGAATCTCCCGGTTTCTTTGTGCCGTCGAGAGCGGCCGTAACCTCAAAATCATATAACTGCAATGATGTCACGGAGAGGGACGGACTATCGTCCGCCGGCGGTGTCGCTGGTGGGGTCAACGGCACGGGGCGGTGAATCCTGCTCAATTTCGCGACAACGATCAATTTCGACCATTGGACCGCGCGATCGTCGAGGGTATCCCGCAAACAGGCCATGCTCGGCCGGGAGACGACCGCCAAGACCAGAGTCCACGCGCCGATAACAGGCCATAAAACCATATGTTTACGCATGGTAAGCTCCGTCTGCGACTAGAGTAATGTACGAGGAATACAACGCCCGAGGCAAAAATATATCGGAATTATGCACTTGACATAGTTGCCAAGAAGGGTAACGTTTCCGGCGTTGGCAACGTGGCCTCACCGCTTTTTCTTGCCTGGACGGCTGGCGACGATCCGCGTCACATCGGCCTTGCTGATCTTGAAAATGCCTCTCACAAGCTGATCGGCGGTGAGCGGGGCGGCGCTCACGCACAAGCCACGTCGGCCTGGATGTTTGGGCTTAGAAGCCATATATTTTCTCAGAAGCGGGGTCTTGCCATGACGATACTTGTGGTATAATCATCGCGCGGACCAACTCCCGGTATTCCGGTAGACGGGAGTCGAACCCGCAAACAGGTGGGTCTAGCACCTGTCCAACGCGGTCCCAAACCGCGAGCGTGTACCAATTTCGCTACTACCGGCCAGGGCTGTAGGAACAAGAGTAATGGGCCTTGGTCGCCCATTACCGGCGAGATACGCGATATCTCGCCACACAAAGCGCGCGCTTCGTGTCTTGTCCTACCGCCACGGACAAACGGGCCGCTCTCCTCATGGGGATGCGGCCCGTTCGATTTTTTGATACGTTCCAGCCCTTCGGCCCACGGCCTTGACTTTTTCAACCACATTGCCTTGGTCGCGCTCCTCTCGGAATAATCGGCGGAAAACGTGCAGCTTTAGGCCCTTGCTCAAGGCTAGGGCTTTAAGATCAGACAGCACAAATTCGGTCGGCATCTCCGAAATCGCGTTTCGCAAAATGATCCGCTTTTTCCCGTTTTTCGGGCGATTAGCGAGATACTGGCCGTTGGCTGATCGCAAGGCCGCTTCAGCTTCACGAAAAGACGTTGCCAACTTTTCAAAGCGATCTGCTTCTGCTCGGTGATATTTTGCCTGGGCCATAAGGGCCACAAGCCCGGATTCAATTGTGTGCGCGCCACGCCTCATAGATAAGTAGAGGGTATCCCATTTCGGGAGCGTTGACAAGGGATATGTCCCACAAATTTTTTAACGGACAGGAATTCTGCACCACAAGCAGAATGGACGCGAAATTGTCCAAAAAGCATCGCCTCAGCGATTTACTCCGCCGCCTGTTCCGCCTTGCGGAGCGCTAGAAACGCCTCTTTTAGAGCCTGATTAACGCCGCTTTCGGGCTGTGACAGTACAAGCTCCTGATAGGCATCAAGAAAATTGGTGCGTAGTCGGTGGAAAAGGTGAAGGAAATGGCGTAGGAATCCAATGCAATCGAGAATTGCAATCTCTACTCCCCCGAGCTCTTTGTACTGCTTGGCCGCATATTCCCTTACGTCTTGGCTGATGCGCTCCGTCGTCACGAAGATGTAATTTTGGATGTTCGCGCCGTCGGCGATTTTCTGAATTGCAATGTCGATGTCTCCAATTGTTACCGCCTTGTCTTTCATCTCATAGGTGGTCACAACTCTTTCATCGTTCGCAAGCGTAATCTCCACGTCGCCCAGCGCTCCAGTTTGCTTGTCGGCGGCGTTGTGGGGGTGAAGGCGCAGGACTTTTTCGCCCAACCTATCGGCCGCCGCCGTGTATGCCGCTGCGATGACCAGCACGGGCAACCGCGCGGCATTCTTTAAGGCAAGATGTCGTTCGATGAGCTTGACCGTATCTTCGGATGACAGCGGCAAATCGTCGCATTGTTCCTGTAGATTCTCTTTCAGCTTTTGCAGGCGTTTTGCGCGGGTATCGCGCTCTATGATGAGTATACGGATCGTCTCGCGTAGCGCCGCATCGGCGCGAATCTTGCCTGATTGAACCGCGCCCAGCACCCCAAGGATAAACTTGTAAAGTTCTGGCGGTCGGCCGCGCAGTTTTTGATTCGCGTCGAGAACGATGTTCTTGGTGCGGAACGCTGGCGTCAAGAATGCCGTTGTGGGGCTACACGGCAGCTTGTGGCGTGTGATGAAGTCGAAAATGTATTGTTCATCATAATTGCGGCCAGGATAAGCATCGACCTTCTCGGTGTCTGGATATGCCTGAATGAATGGCTTGCGAATATCCACGTTTGGATGGTGAATTTTCGCCAGTGTCGCGGCCAGTAAGAATCGAGCGCCCGCCCGGTTGCTTGGGCAAAGCGCAGCGTAAGCGATATGGTTGCCCGCCTCGACATCCCCGACAAACGCTTCCGACGGGTGTGCGGTGGCGTCCTGATATGCGGACTCAAGAATCTCGGAACATGTATCCGCTGGCATCTTGTTTCGCCGTGGATGTTTTTGCATCGTAATTCATCCAAAGCCCCTCGATTCGCTTACCTTTGGTCGCGTGATTCGTCCGCGCAGCGGTTACGATCTTTCGCCATTTCGGACTCGGATACAGGGCGTCCATTAACTCACAGGGATAGTTTGATATCGCTACCATGCCTTGCACGCCGTTCAACACTTCCGCAAGTTCTGCGTGCTGCCCGTCGGTCATTTCGTGGCCGTAGGCTTTAGAATCTCCGCGCGTTTCGTGGATGTATGGCGGATCGCAGTAAAAGAGCGTGCCAGGCGAATCGTAAAGTCGAATGACGTGAAGGGCTGGGCGATTCTCAATTTGAACGCGCAGTAGGCGTTCCGCAATGATCGTTAAATCCTCGACGCCCCCAAGCCAACGGCTGATTACGCCGCTCATTCCGGCGCGGCTTGTATTTTTGCAGTTCGCCCAGCGGCCCAGCGTTGCGGTCTGCGCCAGCCCGATTCGCACTTGCCGCGCTCGGACATAAAAGCGCCGCGCCCGCTCAAACGGCTTTTCGTTCGGATCGAGCTTGCACGCGGTAGAAAATTCTTCGCGGGAAAACGGCGTGAGGCCGATTGCCCTCACCAGATCGCTCCCGTGGTCGCGCAGCACGCGAAAGAAATTAACGACTTCACCATCAAGGTCATTGTATGATTCAACGGGTGACGGGGGCCGGTTCAATAGCACGGCTCCCGACCCGGCGTATGGCTCGCAGTAATGGTGACATTTTGGCAAAAGCGGAAGCAACCAATCAAGGTGTGAATATTTCCCGCCATACCACCCAAACGGAATGACTTTGGGTTGCCGCAAAGACGATAGCGGCGGGGGTTTGGATTGCCGCGCTACGGGTCGCGCTGCTGCGGTCTGCATCCTGGCAGGCTAACGGCCTTGGCGGAAGTGGTCAAGCCACAAGATGGGTTCCGCCGATTGGCGATTTGTACATGAGCCGTTTCCCTTCCGCGCCCTTGATCGCTTCGTCCCGGCGATCCGCGTCGGTCAATGTCCGCCCGTTCCACCGGAAATCAAACTCGCCGCAATAGCGGTGAAGGTGCTTTTTGCTCATCTTGTGATAGACGCCGTAATGGCCGCGCTTGAGCAATGCGAAATAACTCTCGGCGGTGTTGGTCGTTTCGCCGTTCGGGCCGACGTACTGCCCGGCGGCATGATTGACGCTGGTATGTCCGCCCTTGAAGTGTGAACCGATGCCGTTGTAAACCGCCAGTTCATCCGTGAAGATCGCGGATGAATCGGCAACCATTTCGCGGATCGTTCCCTTTGCTGTATCGCCGTCAACGCTCTGGATATAGCGACTGTGGGCCTGTCCGCCTTCCCCGCTTTCGACCAGAACCATAACCGGAGCCTTGGCCGTTCCGCGTCCGCGCTTGTGCGGGCCAGTACCAGGACGGGGCTTGCCGCCCACATACGACTCATCGACCTGGACCTTACCCTTGAGCATTCCGGCCACTGGCTCGGCCCGCATGGCTTCGCGGATGCGATGGCCCATGAACCACGCGGTACGATACGATCCGAGGCCAAGGTTGCGCTGAAGCTGGAGCGCCGAAAATCCCTTTTTGCTGCTGGCGATCAGGTGGAATGCCTTGGCCCAGAACGACAACGGCAGGTGCGAATCTTCCATGACCGTGCCAACGGTGACGGTGAAATTTCCCTTGCAATCCCGGCATTCAAGTAGGCCGGGGCGTTGAGACTGGCCGTTGAGCCGATAGACATTGACTGAGGCGCAATGCGGGCAAAACGGCCCATCTGGCCATCGGCGCACTTCAAAGAATTCGCGGGCTTGATCTTCGGTGAAGCTTGGTACGTTCTGGCCTTTTTGAGATTTGGTGGTAATCTTGTTCATGCCGGAATTTTACCACGGATTGCCAACTATGTCAAGTGCATAATTCCGAAAACATATTGATTTCATCACGGACAATTAGGATAATTTGCTCCCGTCCATTTCTGTGGCAGGGAAAGTCTGATGGGACCTGAAGAGCCGCTCGCTTCCGATGGTGCGCCTGTTGCCGTGGCACAGAAGGCCAAACCCGCCAAAAAACGAAAGCCGGCTCAGATGCCGCCGTATCATGTCGTTTTGCTGAATGATGACGATCATACGTACGATTATGTCATTGAGATGTTGAAGGTAATCTTCGCCTACCCCGATGAAAAGGGTTTTCAATTGGCCAAGGCGGTTGACCGGGACGGGCGGGTTATCCTGCTGACGACCCACCGCGAGCTGGCGGAATTGAAGCGCGATCAAATTCATGCCTACGGGGTCGATTCACGGGTGGCGACTTGCAAGGGTTCCATGTCCTCCGTGATCGAACCCGCCGAGGGATGAATCGGGCATGACGCTTGTTCTTGGCTCCGCTTGCCGCAATTCCAATTGCCTATTCGCTTTTCAACGTTTTGACCTTTCGCGTAAGTTCCTTAGTTTCAAAGTCAAATTGAACCGCAGAGCACGCTGAGGCCGCGGAGACAGACGCAGAGAAGAGGGCGCCTGACGGTCTTCTCCGCGTTTGTCTCTGCGATCTCCGCGTGCTCTGCGGTTCAATTTCTATCTGGAAACGCCGGAGAATTATGGATTTACATTGAAGACTGAAAATGTTGCCATTGAGGAGAGGCAAGGGCGCAATGGGCAATCGTCCCCGAGCCAAGAACGGGCGTTACACCTGATGAATCACCAGACAACCAGAGGAAGATAAGGCGCCCCACTCTCGGCGGCCAATTTGGCGGTCGCGGCGTTCACGGGCATTTCCTTGGCCGCCAGCGGCTGTCTGGCCGGCGGCGCTGTTTGAGCCGCCGGCGCTGTTTCCGACGGCCCCGACAGGTCGTCATCCCCCGCGATTTGGTAATCGACCGCCTCACCCGTCGCCATGCTTTGATCGTCCATGGGCGTCATTTTTGGCATCGAAACGGAGATCGGGGCCGGTTGATTCCCCATGGCCCGCCTCGGGACCGGCTTTTGGTCGATGTTGAGGATCACCAGGGCCACGATCCAAAGCGCCGCCACCGCCATGTGCAAACTGGGCCGAAACCCTGGTTTTCTGGGCGGTTTTGGAAGGATGACGGCAAGGGTCGCCGGCTGCTCTGGCGCCGGGGCGAGCCCCGCTTCGGCCGGCGCCCCCGCGGCGGGATTCGCTTGCAGCGACAGGTCCATGGGTGACCGCGGTCGCACCCGCCGAGCGACAATGGCCTCTTCACATACCGCACGCTCCTGGTCGCGCATCGGCTGACGAGCCTCGGCATAGACCGAATCCCAACTGCTGGATGCAATCGCCGACAACAAAGTCTGCAATTCTTCTTGCCCGTAAGCGGGGGGGTCCTTCGGCCGCGGCTGCGGGCAGGGCATGTTCTCCGGATTCTCCCCCTCGCCGGGCAACAGAAGCGTGAATCCCGACAGGGTGCCGGCAAGCGAATCTCCCGGATCGACCGGCCGCGCCGGCGTCAGGATGTGATCGGCGATGTCCTCATCCGGCAGGCCGGCATGGAAAATGATCTTGGATCGCCCGAGACGGACGACATCGTTGTCGTGCAAAACCCACGGGCCGCGGAGCCGTTCGGCATTGATGATCGTGCCGTTTTTGCTTTGGAGATCGTGCAGGGTCCAGCTTTGGCCGTCCGGTTCCAATCGGCAATGCCGGCGTGACAGAAGAATGTCGCGCAAGGTCACATCGCAATCGGGAGCGCGCCCGATGACGATTCCACCGCTCAGCTCGTGGCGGTCAATCTCCTGGCCATTGGACTTGATGACGATATAAGGCACTTCGGGATTATCGAACGGCCGGGGGTTGGAAGCTCAATTTTCGTGCAAGCTCTTTGATTCTAAAGGCAAATTGAACCGCAGAGCACGCAGAGATCGCGGAGACAGACGCGGAGAAGAAACACAAAAACAAATTTTTCCCAAGTCTTCTCAGCGATCTCCGCGTGCTCTGCGGTTAAAAATTGGATCGGAAGGGTGATAAATCATGGGGTTGCGGTGATTGCAATTAAAACCCCCGCTGGGCGATCTCCACGGCTTTCAGCATCGCCTTGGCCTTGTTCATCGTCTCTTCGTATTCGGTTTCCGGAACCGAGTCGGCAACCACGCCGGCGCCGGCCTGGACGTCGAAAATCCCGTTCTTCCAGACGATCGTCCGCAAGGCGATGCACGTGTCCATGTTCCCGGCGAAATCGAGATAACCGACGGCTCCCCCGTACGGCCCGCGACGAGTCGGCTCCAGTTCGTCGATGATCTGCATGGCCCGGATTTTCGGCGCGCCGCTGACCGTGCCCACCGGCAGGCTCACCCGCAGCGCATCCAGGGCCGTCAAACCATCGGCCAGTTCGCCCGTGACATTGCTCGTGATGTGCATGACGTGGCTGTAGCGCTCGACGGTCATCACATCGCTGACCTTCACGGTCCCGATCTTGGCCACCCGGCCCACATCGTTGCGATGCAGATCGACGATCATGACATGCTCGGCCCGCTCCTTGGGATCGGCCAGCAGTTCCCGCTCCAGCGCCGCATCCTCCTGCTCGGTCGCGCCGCGGCGGCGCGTCCCGGCCAGCGGCCGGCTCGTCACCATCCGATTGCTCACCCGGCAGAGGATTTCCGGACTCGATCCGATCAGCGTGCAGGCCGGGCTTTTCAGATAAAACATGAACGGCGAGGGATTGATGATCCGAAGGGCCCGATAGACATCAAACGGATCGGCCGATGAGTTCACCCTCAGCCGCTGGCTGGGCACAAATTGAAAGATATCACCGGCCCGGATGTATTCCTTGCCGGCACGCACGATCTGCTGGAATTGCTCGCGGGTGCAGTTGGCGGAAAACGCGAGGTTGAGCGGCCCGCTGGTATCGATTTCGCCGATGGAGGAAACCGGCGGCTGCTGCAAGCGGGAGACGATCTCGTCGATTCGCCGGCCCGCATCCCGATAGGCGCTCTCGGCCCCGCCGGGCCCGATCCGGGCATTGGCCACCACTTTGATCGTCTTGTCCACGTGATCGAAGATCACGAGTTCGCCATAAAGCCCGAAGAGCAAATCGGGCAATCGGCGGTCATCCTTCGGCGGGGATGGAAGGCTCTCTTTTTCGTAATACCGAATGGTGTCATACCCCGCATAACCCACCAGCCCTCCCGTGAACGCCGGCAGTTTCAGGTCGCGGTGATAGGTTTCCGCCGGCAGGAGCTTTTGCAGATCGGCCAGCGGATCGGTGGTCGTGAATTCCCGCGGATTTTTCCCCACGTCCTGGATCGAAGCCCATCCATCACTCACCTGATAAACCAGTTGCGGGCCGGCGGCGATGAAGCTGTAGCGTCCGATTTTTTCACCGCCGACGACGCTCTCCAGAAGAAAGGAATGCTGCTCGCGCCCGAGCACCTCGATGGCGCTGACCGGGGTGAGGCGGTCGGCGAGGAGTTGGCGATAGACGGGAATCATCGTCGCCTTGGCGGCGAGGGCGGAGAATTCATCGAAAGTGGGGAAAAGGCGTCGCACGATTGCGTTCAAGGTAAGTCTGGAGCGGTGCAAAAGTCAAAAATGAAAGAGCCGGAGGAAGGTCGATTAATGAAAAGTGGGTGGATCAAGACGGAGCGGGCTGAAGAGGAGCATGATCGGTTACAATTTTCGTGACGGCCGAAATCGTGGGCTCGAATATAACAGGCGCTGCCGCCGCGGACACCGCTGGCTGCCCCGACAATGTTCCAGCAGGCCTTTTCGAACCGGGGATCCAACAAAAGGGGTCATAAGCCAATTTCGTCATTGCCGCTGATGGCAGGTCAAATTCGCGCATTCGTATTAAATGGCTTATGACCCCCGTTTTCCGGCCCAGGATTCTTGAGAAGGGTCGAAGAGCATCGCAATTCGCTTCCGGATATGATGCTCACCCGGCCGTAAGATAAGCCGGCAGTGGACGGAGCAGTTCCTATATGTCCAATCAGAATCAGATTCACAGAAGAAAGAAAATATGGCTCATTGTGATCCTGATCCCGGTCCTGCTCATCGGCGCGTATGCGGGGTATATGATCTGGTATCTTGCTTCCACTCACGTAAATGACCCGGCTGGAGCATCGACACGCGCCGACGTCACCTATTACACGTCAGTGCCGCCCCCGCCGGAAGCGCACGATATCCGGGTTGCGGCGTTTGAGTACGTTCAAGCTCGGCTCACCTTCGTAAGGTTTTTAGCACCTGTGGATATTTGCGTGAAATATGCGGCTGCGGTAATGCCAAACACGACACTCAAGCCTGTGAACTGGGATCAAGAGTATCGCGACTTGGGGGCGATTTATGCGGGGGCCAATAAATTACACGATTTGCGTTGGTTTGATCTTCCTTATGCAAATAGCTATTGGACTATACAGTCAGGACAACCTGTGTTCCGACAACCTTCACCGCAAAACCCGGAGGCCCCAGAGATCGTGGGTGCGGACGCAAATACAGAACAAAAAGGCTATTTGACAACCAGTGTTCGTGTAGACGTATCACGCGGCGTATTTTATTTCCTGCAGGAGAATTGACAGTCCGGGGAGATGGAACGGGGATGCAAACGATTTACCACAGAAATCGGGACGGGCGGGCCGGATCGGCAATGGAAATCGCGGGGATTTCGAACTAGTCTGTTCAGCCATGGCGTTTCAGATTTCTACAATCCGGCGGTTTTCGGCGAGGCATCAACTGCGGCTCTACGATGGGTCGATCGAGCCGGTGCATGGACATGATTGGACGGTGAAAATCACCGTCGCGGCGGGAAAGCTCGACTCCATCGGCGTGATCATGGATTTTCACGAACTGGAACGGCTGGCTGATCTAGTGGTTGTTCCGATGAACGGCCGGCATCTCAACGACCTGCCGGAGTTCGCGGCGGTGAATCCGACTGCGGAAAACGTCGCGAGGCATATCGCCTCGAAGCTCGAGCTTCCGCCGGGGGTGTGGCTGGTTTGCGTCGAGGTTTGGGAGACGCCGGAGAATTCGGCGATTTATCGGCCGTGAGGAGCTTATCGCCCTTATTCCACAAATGTTTGACCCGCGCTAAGCCGACCCATAGGATGAAGCACAAGCCATGAAATGTGAAAAGTGCAACAGGCCGGCAACGGTGCATCTCACGGAAATCCGCGGCGGCAAGAAGATTGAGAAACATCTCTGCGAGCAATGCGCGGCACAGGTGGAAGGATTCCCCAGCAAAGCCCACACGCCGATCAACGAATTGCTGACCAATTTCGTGCTGGCGCACAGCGGGCTGGCGAAGGAGCAATCCAGCGTTTGTCCGGAATGCGGGATGGCGTGGGCCGATTTCGCCCAGACGGGGCTGCTGGGATGCGAGCATGATTATACGGCCTTCGACAAGGACCTGACACCGCTGCTTCAGCGGGCCCACGAGGGAGCGACCCATCACCTCGGCAAGGTCCCGACGCGGCGCGGGGGAACGAGCGTTCCGGTGAAGCGGCAGCTTGACGTTGCCCGCCTGCGCAAGGAGTTGAACCGAGCGATTGAAGCCGAGGATTACGAACGCGCCGCCAAGCTCCGCGACCAGATTCGCGACGCCGAGGGCCAATAAGGCGCAACCATGGAACTCAGCGATTTGACGACCCAGGCAGGCGAATGGCTCCGCGGCAGCGGGCCGATGAGCGATATCGTCATTTCCTCGCGCATCCGGCTGGCGCGAAACGTGTCGGGGTTCCCCTTTCTGACCCGCTGCACGCGAACCCAGCGGAAGACGCTGGAACACAAAGTCCGCGACACGATCCTGGCGGCGCGTCTGTCTCCCAGGACGCTTTACGTCGATCTTGAATCGGCCCCGGAAATCGATCGCCAGCTCCTGGTCGAAAGGCATCTGATCAGCCGGCCGCACAAGGAAGCCGAGGGGGCGCGCGGGGTGGCCGTCGGCGAGAACGAAACCCTCTCCATCATGGTCAACGAGGAGGACCACCTGCGCATCCAGGTGTTGCGCAGCGGCTTGCAGCTTGAAGAGGCCTGGGAGCAGATCAACGCGGTGGACGACCAGCTTGAAGCGACGCTGGATTTCGCGTTTCACCCGCGATTCGGTTATCTGACGGCGTGCCCCACGAACGTCGGCACGGGGATTCGCGTCAGCGTCATGCTCCACCTGCCGGCCCTGAAACTTACCAGCGAAATCGAAAAAGTCTTTCGCGCGGCGAAGGAGTTGCGTCTGGCGGTTCGCGGCCTGTATGGCGAAGGGACGGAAGCCACCGGGGATTTCTATCAAATCTCCAAGCAGACCACGCTGGGCAAGAGCGAGGAAGAGATCATCGGCGAATTCAAGAATCTGGTGATCCCCAAGATCATCGATTACGAGCACCACGCCCGAAAGGCCCTGCTCAGCGAGCGGGCGGTGGCGCTGGACGACAAGGTTTGGCGAGCGCTGGGCCTGTTGCGCTCGGCGCGGCTGATGGAGACGGAGGAAACGCTCGTCGCCCTCAGCCACGTCCGCCTCGGCGTCAATCTCAAGCGCGTGAAGGACATCGAGATCAACAAGGTCAACGAATTGTTCCTCCTCACCCAGGAGGCGCACCTGCAACGAATTCTGGGCAAGAAGCTCGAAGGGGACGCCCGCAAGGCCGCCCGCGCCGAGTTCATCCGTCAAAGGCTCAGCGCTGATTGAATCTCCGCTATCCCATTTATTTCGTCCATCGCGGCCTGTCCAAATGGCCGGAGTTGATCGGCGCGACCCAGTGGATCGACCCCGAGAGCTGCCCGCAGCGCTTCATGGTTGGCCACGATATTTGGACGATCCAGGCTTTCCTTCGCCTCAAGCGCCGCGGCAATGCGGTGCATTTGGCGGCTGAGTTCGTCCCCGGCCAGATCAATGTCGTTTATTACGATGATCTTCTTCTGAAGGCGCGGCCGGATCGGGCGTTCATCGTCGCGATTGCGCCCGACCGACCGCGTCCCGCCGCTTGCGATCTGCGGATCGTGCAAAACAAGCTACAGGTCCGCACGAGCAAAGATTATTTCGTCGTTCACTGGCCCCAGCCCGGCCTCCGGAGGCGCGATCCATCCCGAAACACCCTGCACCGGCTCGGCTATCTCGGATTGGCGGTTTACCTGAGCAAGGCATTCCAGGACGACGCCTTTCGCCGCCGGCTGGCCGAGCTGGATATCGAGCTGGTCATTCGCGAAAAGGATTGGACGGATTGCAGCGATCTGGATGCGATCCTGGCGGTTCGCCAGGTTTCGCCCTTCGATCTCACGATCAAGCCCGCGAGCAAGTTGATCAACGCGTGGCGCGCCGGTTGCCCGGCGCTGCTGGGCGCGGAGCCGGCTTACCAGGAGATGCGCACATCGCCCTTGGATTACTTCGAGGTCCATTCGCCCGATGACGCCCTTGCCGCCCTGGGCCGATTGCGCGATGAGCCGGGTTTGATGGACCGGATGATCGCTAGCGGCCGGCGGAGAGCCGAGGAGTTTTCCGCCGACAACATCGCCGGCTGTTGGGAATCGCTTCTGGCCGGGCCGGTCAGCGACGCCTACGAGCGGTGGCAACGGGAACCGACGCTGCTGCGCACGATCCGTTTCGCGTTCCGATCGCTGGAGCACAAGCGGCAGCGTCGCCGATTCTTCAAGCTGATCAAAACGTGATTATCCCCGCCGCCGCCGCGGATTCCCGGCGCCGCCGCGGCGATCGGGTCGCGTTCTTCACACCATCGCGTGGGTCGAGGAAGCCCGCGTCGCGGGATCCTGAAGCGACTGGGGAATCGCCGCGCCTCGCCGACGGCGAATGAATCTTCGCACGCGCTTATACCCCAACCGGGCAAAACCGAAAAAGAAGAACAGAATCAAATTGGCGTCGTTCCACGGCATGTCGGTCGTTACCGCGCCGACAAGCCACTTGCCCAGCCCGATCAGGTCGCGGTCGGTCAGGCAGCGGCGGACATCCTGTGGGAACATGTGAATGACGGGCCTGTCGCGGGTGATCAACCGGGGGCGCTGGACGGTAAACCTGCCCGCGAGAAAATCCCCGACCGCCCGCTCGTAGCTCACGGCGACGTGTTTTCCGAGGTGATACGTGGCGATGGCTCGGCCGTTGAACTCGATGACGACGAACTCGCCGGTCTTTTCGTCCTGAACCCAATCGAATCCGCAAAGGCCGTGAAACCGGGTCGTCGCCCCGATGCTCTCGGCGATCGTTTCCAGCCGAACATCGCAGAAATATTCGCGGATGCAGGAGGGCCCGAACGGCCCCGGCCAGGTCCGCTTCGCGTAGGCGCTGGTGTGACACATCAGCCGGCCGCGGCTGTAGAGCGTGTTGGTTTTGCCGACGCGGCCGCGGACCGCTTGCTGAACAACGACCGGACCGGTATCGGACAATTTGTCGTAGGCGGGTCCCACGTCGGCGGCGCCAAGCACCTGCACCACGCCGGCCCCGGCGCAGTCCACGTCGCGCTTGAAGAACAGCGGCAACTCGAGCTGTTGGGCCGCCGCCAGAGCCTCGGCCCGTGACCGGCAGACGCGCATCGGCGGAATGGGAATCCCCGCCGCCTCGGCGGCTGTCATGAACGCCGCCTTGCGAAAGATCATGTCGGCGCCTTGCCATGGATCGACGGGAAAGGCGTCCTTGAGCCAACTTTGCTCGCGGCAGAGAATCCCCGCCTGAAGCGCCAACTCATCGGCGAAGATGATCCACGGCCTGTGCCCGCGATAGGTTTCGACCAGCTCGCACAGCGCCTTGGCGGCCGAAGCGGGGTTGATCGGGCAGGGGATCATGCGCTCGATAAAGCGCGAGGCGCCGACGGGGGCGCTTGGGTTGCCGAGCACGCTCACCCTGCAACCCGTTCGGTACAGCATCGACGGGATTCGGGCCAGGCCAAATCGGTCTTCCAAGGCGAAAAGGATCACTTCGTGGCGGTGACTCACTTGTGCCCCTTGGTACTGCCAACCCAACATACCCACAGTATCGCCCTTTCAGGGGTTTCGCTTAAAACGACGGATGGCGCACGGATAAGAAATTGACCGCGATTTCCGAGCGAAAATTGTCTATATTTGGCAGGCGATGTCCAGAAAGCTCATTGTCATCGCGGTCGTTCTCTTCGGCGGCGTGGCCTGTTTCGGCGATCAAGTCACCGTCTCCGCCGCCATCAGCCTCAAGGAAGTATTGACCGATATCGCCAACCTTTATCAGACCGATACAGGGAACAAGGCGGACCTGAATTTCGGGGCCTCCGGCACGCTGGCCGTGCAGATCCAGCAGGGGGCCCCGGTCGATCTGTTCATTTCCGCGGGGAACAAGGAGGTGAACGCGCTGTCGGCGGCGGGGCTGGTCGATGCGGCGACGCGGCAGGTCGTCGCCGGCAACCGGCTCGTCCTGATCGTGCCCAAGGATTTTGCCGATCCGCCCGCAAGGTTCGCTGATTTGCTCGACGAGCGCTTTCGGCACGTGGCCATCGGCCAGCCCAAGGTCGTGCCGGCCGGACAATACGCGATGCAGACCCTCAAATCCGCCGGCCTGGATGAAAAGCTTTCGTCGAAGCTGATCATGGGGGAAAACGTTCGCCAGGTGCTGTCGTATGTGATGCGCGGGGAAGCAGAGGCGGGAATCGTCTACGCTACCGACGCCGCCGCGGCTGGGGATGCGGTTCGTGTGGCGATCCGAGCCGATGAATCCAGCCATGACCCTATCGTGTATCCGGCGGTGATCGTCAAAACAGGGCGATATCCGGCGGCGCGGCAATTCCTGAGCTACCTTGGCGGAGAGAAAGCCCGCCAGGTATTTCTGCGCCATGGATTCACAGAGCCGACGGGGCAACCGGCGACGCGAAACTAGCAACTGGAAGCCGCGGACTGCAAACTACATAGGCATGCGCGATTCTCGAACATCCCCAAGAACGCGCTCCCCTTCGGGTCGCGGCTAAACGGGATAGCGGGTTCGAGAATTGTGCGCTTCTGTATAGTTGGCATTTATGGATGCCCTTTGGCACCCGCTGTTGCAATCGTTGCGGATCGCCTTGCTGGCGACGGTCGGCGCCGGGCTGGTCGCCATTCCGCTGGCGTACCTGCTGGCGCGGCGGCAGTTTCCGGGAAAGGCCATAGCCGAGACCCTGCTCACCTTGCCGCTTGTCCTGCCGCCTACCGTTGTCGGGTATTTTCTGATTGTCTTACTGGGCCATAACGGCCTGCTGAGCCGTCCGTTTCATTTCAGCATAATCTGGACGTGGTACGGGGCCGCGGTCGCGGCCGGCGTCGTTGCCTTCCCGCTGCTTTTTATGCCGACTCGCGCCTCCTTTGAGGGAGTCGATCGCGAGTTGGAAGACATTTCCCGGCTGATGGGCGCCAATCGCTTTCAGGTCTTCTGGCACGTGAGTTTGCCCCTGGCCGGGCGGGGAATAGCCAGTGGGTTCCTGCTCGCCTTTGCCCGGGCGCTGGGCGAATTCGGAGCCACCGTCATGGTTCTGGGCATTCGCGACAGCACCCGGACGCTGCCGATCTTTGTCTACGACGAATTTGAAGACCTGAATCCCGCCGGCCTGGTGCCCGCCGTGGTTCTGTTGCTCGGGGTCACCCTGGTGGTGATCGTCCTATACAACCGTTTATTCGTTCGGGAACCCAAAAAAACTTAACCGTGACCAACTTCACAATCTTTCAGACGTTTTATTACGTAGAAGATGGTGAGGAACCGACCCGAGCAGGGATTTTGCGGGGAATTTTCTGCCGGGCTGAAGGGTTCATTCAATGGAAGGCGTGCCGGTGGCACGAGTTTTGCCCCCTTTCAGCGGCCAGGTCTGCCGTGCCAGGGAATAGCGGAGCAGAGACCATGATTACGATCAAGCACTTCATGGACGCGGTCGAGAAGGACGATGGCAATCGAATTTGGGTGGAGCCGATCGGTCTGACCACCGACCTCAAACAATGGTGCGATGTCAACCACACCTTGTGCCATGTCGCGCCGCCGCGGGACTTGTGGGATTGGTTCGTCGCTCATCCGGACGGATATGAATTCTTCCGGGCGCGCTACCACGAATGGCTCAGCAAAAGCCCGTATAAGCCGGCCCTCCAGCAGTTGGCGTGCGCGGCCATGCGCGAGGACATTACGCTGTTGCATCAGTCGGATGACCCCGAGCATAACTCCGCGACGGCCCTGCACGAATTCCTCTCGGAACTCGAAGCCTATTGCCCGCCGGACTTGTAAATCAGACGATTCGGCTGAAAGCAACGCAACCGCGAAGACGCGAAGATCGCGAAGACAGCCGCGAAGAAATTCAATTTGGCTTTTCTTCGCGGCTGTCTTTGTGACCTTCGCGTCTTCGCGGTGCATTTCTTTGCAGTTCGCGCGGAGAGCTAAAAAACCCCGGGCTATTTTCACCGGCTTTGTTCGCCCGGATGACCGCGATATAGTTGGGACGTGACGGCAAGCGCTTCCCAGCCCCATTTGCTTTTGGACGGTCTGACCGATCCCCAGCGCCGCGCCGCAACGCACGTCGATGGCCCACTGCTGATCGTGGCCGGCGCCGGCAGCGGCAAGACCCGCGTCATCACGCGCCGCGTCGCCTATCTTCTGAGCCTGGGAATCGACCCCCGCTCCATCCTGGCAATTACCTTCACCAACAAGGCGGCCGGGGAAATGAAGCAGCGCATCTCCGCCGCTTCCCCCAGGCCCCTGCGCGATTGGGGCCGGCTGGATCAGCCCTGGCCGATCATCTGCACGTTCCATTCCCTGTGCCTGCGAATTCTCAAGCACTACGCCGGACAGATCGGATTGCCGCCGAATTTCACGGTTTACGATTCCTCCGACCAGACGCGCCTGGTGAAGGAGGCGATGAAGGCGCTTGAGGTTCCCGCGATGAATTTCACGCCGGGCGCCGTGCACGGGACGATCAGCAATGCCAAGAACCGGCTCATCGGTGCCGATGAATATGCCCAGTCCGCTTCCGACCACTACTCGCGCACGATCGCCTCGGTCTTCAAAAAATATCAGCAGCTTCTGGCGGCCAACAACGCCCTGGATTTCGATGACCTGCTGATGCGGGCCGTCGAGACCATGCGCGATCATCCGGCTCTCCTGGCCGAATTGCAGGAGCGGTTCCGGTACATCCTCATCGATGAATACCAGGATACGAATCACGCGCAGTACGTGCTGGTCCATGCCCTGGCCATGAAGCACCGCAACCTCTGCGTCGTCGGGGACCCGGATCAATCCATCTACGCCTGGCGCGGGGCCGACATCGCCAACATTCTCGATTTCGAGAAGGATTATCCCGACGCGGTCGTCATCCGCCTGGAGCAGAATTATCGCTCGACCAAGACCATCCTGGCGATCGCCGACCGTCTGATCTCCCACAACAGCCAGCGGAAGAAGAAGGGATTATGGACCGAAAATGACGCCGGCGAAAAGGCGCTGGTGCTGCTGTGCGGCGACGAGCACGACGAGGGCTACGCGGTGGCTCAGGAACTGGCGAAACTGCACGATCAGGGGACCGATTGGAGCCGGATGGCGATTTTCTATCGGATAAACGCGCTGTCGCGCGTGATCGAAAAGGAGCTGGTGCGAAAGCAGATTCCCTACCAAATCGCCCGCGGCGTGGAATTCTACAACCGCAAGGAAATCAAGGATGTTCTTGCCTACCTCCGCGTGATTTCCAACCCCAGCGATGAGGTGAGCCTCACGCGGATCGTGAACGTCCCCAGCCGCGGCATCGGCGACGCCAGCGTCAGGCTCGCGCAGGCGCACGCCGTCGGCGCGGGCGTCTCCCTCTGGCAAGCCATGCAACAGGCCGGCGAGATTTCCGGACTCTCCACCCGGGCCGTCAATTCCATGGCCAATTTCGTTCGCCTGATCGAATCGTTTCGCAAGGATCCGGGCGGCGTTCATCGGACGATGCGCTCGCTCATGGAGGACGTCGTTCGCCGAAGCGGCATCGAGCAGATGCTCCGCAAGCTCGACCCCGTCGAAAAAGTGCAGCTTGCCAACGTCGAGGAATTGATCTCCGCCGCCGCCGAATATGACAAGGAAAATCCCCAGGGATCGCTGGATGATTATCTCGGCCAGGTGAGCCTGGTCAGCGATGTCGATCACATGGCCGGAACCGGCGGGGCGGTCACGCTCATGACTTTGCACGCCGCCAAGGGATTGGAGTTTGGGGTTGTGTCGATCATCGGCCTGGAGGAAGGATGTCTTCCTCACAGCCGCGCTCAGAACGACGCGGATCAGCTTGAAGAGGAGCGGCGGCTTTGCTTCGTGGGGATCACGCGGGCGCAGCAGCGGCTCATTTTGTCGAAGGCCGCGCGGCGAACGATTCGCGGCTTATCCGGGGCGACGGTGACCAGCCAGTTTCTCGCGCAGATGCCGAAGGAAATGCTGCGGATCGTCAACCATGTTGAGGATGCGTATGAGCAGTCCGAGCCGATCCACGCGGATTTTCATATTGGCCAGGCGGTGAAGCATCCGACGTTCGGCCTCGGCAGGATCGTGGACCTGTCCAAAGCGGGAACCAACACGCGAGCGATCGTGGATTTCCGGGTGTCGGGCCGAAAAACGCTGGTGTTGGAGTACGCCCGGCTACAGCCCGCCTCGTGATCCAAAACAACCCAACCTAACGGATTCGGCGGAGTTTTGCGCCAAGCGTGCTCGGCAACCCCTTCCTGCGACAATTTGCCACGTCATTTGCAGAGAAATAGGCAATTCCCCTATTGAAAAATCGAGCGATTGTGGGAAAATGTCAACAGCACATCAGTTCTTTGGCCGGGGGGGCAAAACTGGCGAGAGAGGGACATGCGCTTGAGCAGGATTTTATCTCCCGGAGAGTTATCCGCGATCAGTCTGGCGGTCTTCATGTCATTGCACACCGCGCCAAGGCGGGCGTCGGCAGGCAGACGGTGAGGTTCAATGCTGTCTTTCAGAGACGATGAGAGAGTTTTCCAGTTCCGGAGCGGGATGGCCGAGCCACGGGTTTGGGCACGAGGCGACTTCAATTCCAGCGCCTTTACGTTGGTCGAACTCCTTGTTGTCATTGGGATCATTGCCGTATTGGTCGCGATTCTGCTTCCCGCTCTAAACCGGGCTCGCCAACAGGCCCAACTCGTCCAGTGCCAGTCCAATCTGCGGCAAATTGGCCAGGCACTCCAAATCTATGCGGCCGATAATGGTGGATCATTTCCCGAGGGCGTTTGGAACGGGAAAAGTACTCCAAAGTTAAAAATTCCCTGGCCCACATTGGGCTCCGATTACACCCAGTATGTGGATTGGACGACGCTCATTCAGCATGAACTGAACGGCTCGATCGGCTCCGCCTACAATAACGGCTCTCAGTCGCAGCGGCAGCTTTTAAGCGGCATTCGCAGGGTTTTCCTTTGTCCCACCGCGCCTCCCGGTGGCGATACCGATTATAATGACATCCTTTATCAGTATGTCTGTCACCCCCGGCTCATGCCGTACCTTGGATCCCCCGACTTAGTCGGCCAGCTCTACGAGAACCTCGGAAGCAATAGTTTACCTCTGACCCCATACAGGCTATCCGACGTCAAACACAGCACAGATATCGCCTGTATTTTTGACGGAACCCTCGCACACATGGCGGATGGAAACTGGCGCGTCGGTGGAGATCCGGGCATCCCGTGGGGGGGCGCCATTTGCAACGGCTGGACAGGTTGGACCTCAAATGGCTGCCTCACCGATGACTACAGCCTCTATCGTGGGCAGCCAGTCACCTCGGCAACGCCTGTCACTATGAGCCCGGGTTTCGGTCCCGGCGGCGATCCGCGCGCGATCAACACCGATGATGGCGACTCATCCAATAATGGGGCGAATGAGAAAAACCCGTTCAATATTCGCTTCCGCCATATGGGCGACACCGTGGCCAATGCCCTGATGGTTGACGGACACGTTGAAACTTACACGTACAACCCCAAGACCCGAATGACCTCGTTGCTGATGCACAACATTTGCGTGCCTTGGAAACCGCCGCGGTTACCAACTAAATGACGTGATGAAGCAGCCAAACGGCGGAATGAAATTCGCTCGAAAAGGAAGTTCAACGGCGTAGAGGAGAAAGATCACAAGAAGACAGCTCTTAATTTGGAGGGTTGCAATGCGTCGCAAGAAGAAGACTTTGGCGGCAGTAGCTGCGCTGGCATCGTCGATTTCGGCGGTGGCCCAGGCGGGTTCGGTGGTGATCGGAAACTGGGGGAGCCAGACGCCTGATGGCTGGTTCGATTGGCCGACAAGCGGAGGTACAACCTATACTCCTCCGCCAAGCTTTCCCGGCGGAGGCGAATACTCCTACAGCACGATCGGCGCTACGATAGGCCCTTACAGTCTTGCGTTGAACCCCGGAGGCGGAGGTTACACCCAGAGTTTGGCCATTAAGCTGGAGTATGTAAAGGACGGCAACGGCAACAGCGAGATGCAGGACTTCCTCAATAATACGGAGTTCTCGATTGATGAGACGATGAATTCCCCCGAGTGGTCTGATGGCACCTACGCGGTGACCAAGCTCATTATTAATGCGCCCGGCATTGGATTTGACGATGTCGGTTTACCGACTTCCGATACGAGAAACGCCGGTTACCCGGGCGGTTATACCGCTTCCATTTACTCCGGCATTTCAACCGGCACGTTCACGTGGAATTACGCGTCCCTTCTGCCCACCATCGGCGCCAATCCCGGATATGTCGAATTGGTTTTTTACACGGAAACGGACTACTCCACCATCGGAAACTGGTATTTTGACAACGCAACCCTGCACGGCCCGGCGGTCAACTCGACCTGGAGTAACCTCGCCGGCGACGACCTTTGGACCAGCGGCGGGAACTGGTCGAGCGGCGTGCCTTCCAGTGCAGGTGACACCGCGACTTTTTCTTTCGCAGCTATCGCCGCGAACACAACCGTTTCCCTCAACGCCAATCAGACGGTCGGCACGATGAATTTCAACGACGCCGGCCTCAGCTACACGATCGCGCAGGGAAGCGGCAATGGAACATTGACGCTCAGCAACGGAACAGGCAGCGCCGTAATCAACGATCAGTCCGGAAATCACACGATCTCGGCTCCGGTCTCCATAGCTGCGGGCGGCCTTACCGTCGCCGTGGGCCGCTCCCAAGACACCTTCACAATTTCCGGCAACATCAGCGGCGCGGGCGGGATCACGCTCACCGGCACAAGCCTCGCGCAGGCTGTCGGCACCGTCGCTCTGAGCGGCACAAACACGTACCAGGGCGCAACGACGGTCAACGGCGGCACCCTGCTGGTAAATGCCACCGGAGCCCTGCCGTCCACGACCAACTTGACGATCGGCACGGCGACCGCGACCGCTCTTGCACAGCTCGGCGCAAACACCGGTGGCCAGACAATTTCGGGCCTGACGATCAACGCCGGCAGCGATTTGGATGTAAGCAACAATCACATCTTTATTGACTACGGTTCGAATCCCGATCCGGTAGCGGCGATCCGCGCATACCTGATCAACGGCCGCAACGGCGGAACATGGAATGGCACCGGCGGCATCGACAGCTCCGCCGCCGCCCTGCCCGCCAATAGCGCGTACGGCGTCGGCTATGCCGATTCCGCCGACCCCGGCAACCCTGCCGGACTCGCCACCGACCAGATCGAAATCAAATACACGCTGCTCGGCGATGCGACTCTCACCGGCACGGTCACC